>Ga0136846_1222943_pt1 | contig 25827 bp, 18 predicted proteins | sample HopSoiMetagenom2_FD_96841 | JGI IMG/M metagenome (GOLD analysis project Ga0136846, IMG submission 96841) | Grasslands soil microbial communities from Hopland, California, USA - 2 Assembly 2016 (version 4) | ecosystem: Environmental > Terrestrial > Soil > Grasslands | place: USA: Hopland... | reverse complement strand
TGCCGTGGAGGGCGAGGACGGCTGTGGGGTCGAGGTGGGCGCGGCGCCCGGCGGCGATGTTGGCCCATCCGGCTTTGTGGAGTGCTCCGCGGACGATGTCGCGCAGGCTGGCGAGCACGGCCGGGGCGTGGCCGGTGCGCAGTTGGTGTGCGTCTTCTGCGAAGGTGACGTCGCGGACTTAGAGGGCGGGACGTGCCGTGATGTCCGGTATGGGTTTGCTCGACGGTGTGGCGTTCGGCTGAACTGGCCGACACCCTGACGGCGGCGTGGTGCGCTGGTTCGATGAGCGAGCGTCTGCCGTACAAGAGCGATGTGTCGGATGCGCAGTGGGCATTGATCGGACCGGTGATCCTGGCGTGGAAGGCGCAGCATCCGTCGCCGACCGGGCATTCGGGCAGCTACGACTACCGGGAGATCGTGAACGGGATCTTCTATCAGAACCGGACTGGCTGCCAGTGGGAGTACCTCCCGCATGATCTTCCGACGCCGCGTGCGGTGAAGTACTACTTCTACGCCTGGCGCGATGACGGACTGGACGAGACGATCCATGATCTGTTGCGGGCGCAGGTGCGGGAGAAGGCGGGCCGGGCCGAGGACCCGTCGCTGGTGGTGCAGGACACGCAGAGCCTGCACGCGGCGAACAACGTGCCGGCGGCCACGACGGGTAAGGATGCGAATAAGAAAGTTCCAGGCCGGAAGCGCGGTCTTGCCGTGGATGTCATAGGCCTGGTCATCGCGGTCGTCGTGGCCTCGGCTGGACTGCACGACAACGTGTTCGGGACCCGCCTGCTGGACAAGGTCGTGGCCAAGGCTCCCACGGTCACCAAAGCGCTGGTCGACCAGGGGTTCAAGAGCAGCGTCGTCGAGCACGGCGCCGGGCTCGGCATCGTCGTGGAGATCGTGCAGCGCAATCCGGACCAGACTGGCTTCGTCCCGCAGGCGATCCGCTGGCGTGTCGAACAGACCAACGGCACCCTACTGCTCCAGCGCCGCCTCGTCCGCGAGTACGAGGTCAGCGAGGCATCCTCCGAATCCCGCGTCTACTGGGCGATAACGCCGATCATGGCGCGGCGGCTGACCGGCGAATCCATCCCGACCTGGCGCGGAGCATAGGAGGGGCGTTGGCGTGAGCAGAACCGCCCTGGAGAAGATCGCCGACCGCGAGCACGCCGTCACCACCACCGCCGAGCAGGTCAGCGCACAGATCCACACCCTGGCCGAACGGCTGCGCGAGCTGGAGGCCGAACTCGCCGACCTGCAGGTGGCCCGCAAGGTCATCCTCGCCCTCGGCGACGACGAGCCCGCCGGCCCCCGGCTGCCCGACAACCCCGTCTACCAACACATCCTCACCGCGCTGAACGACGGCACCGCGCCGATGCGCGCGAAAGAGCTGTGCCATGCCCTGGACCTGGGCTTCGAGCCAACCAAGATCGAAGGGATGCGCTCCAAGCTCAAACGCCTCGTCGCCACCGGCCTTGTCACCGAGGACGAACCCGGCTTGTTCACCCTGCCACGCCCTCGCTCCGGCGACTGACCCCCGACCAGCCCTCCTCACCCAACACCAACAACGAAACGGGCATCACGGCACGTCCCGCCCTCTGAGGCAGGCTCCGTCGTCCAAACGACACGCGAAGGTGCCTCCCCGGCCGCGGCTGCCGTACGCGCCCGGACCACCTCCCGGGTACCAAGACGGGCCCCGGCCTGCATCCGAGCACGCGGCCGACTGACGGCGACTGGTGTTCAAGCAGAGCCGCCCTCCGTGTTTCGGTAAAGGCCAGTGAACGGGCCGATGAATCGCCTCGGGATCACCCCGCAGCCCTCCGTTTTGAAACAGGCCAAACGAAAGGTCCTGGCGGTAACCCCGGGGCGATCGGCGACCGAGCTCCCGGACGAGTCGCTTGTGTAGTTCAGACCTGCCCACTGTCGCCGTAGCCGTTGGATGACAGGCTTAAAGTGCCATCTTGAGCAGGCGCTCAGCCCAAGCCGTAGAAAGCCACTACCTCGCCGGGTGGGCCGCGATTCCAGGCGGCCGGATGCTGAAGATGGTGACTTGTGCCCGTTTTCAGCTGGCTGCGGTCATCATCGTGGAGGGAAGGTGATTCCGATGGTTGCCAGAGGTGGTGCGGGTTCTGTGTATTGGCGCTGTGGGTGTCGTCACCGGCGGAATGGAACCTGTCCGCGCCGCGGTGAGGGAGCACATGGCTCGTGGTATTTCGCGCTGAGCGTTCCGCCGCTTGGCGGCTTCCGAGGGAGGTCCCCTGTGCTACGCCGCGGTGGATATGCGGATCAGATGGCGGCTGAAGCAGCGTTGGTTCGGGCCCGGGATGGGGCGGATCCGGAAGCGGGAGCGACGCTGGGGGAGTGGTTGCGAGTGGGTTGCGGGTCGCGGCGGGTTGGCGGAGTCGACGCGGGTGTCGTACACCGAGCACATCAACGTCTACATCATCCCGGCCTTGGGGAGCATCCCGCTGGCCGAGCTCACTATCAAGGATCTCAACGACTTCTACCTCGCGCTGGCCAGGCGGAGGACACGGTTGCGCGGTTCCACGCTGTCAGCGGGCACGGTCACGAGGGTCCATGCCACCTTGCGGGCCGGGCTCAACGCGGCGCTGCGTCGTGGTTTGATCGAGTGGAACCCTGCGCGGGAGGCTGAGCCGCCGCGTCGGCATCGTCCGCGGGCGGTGGTGTGGACCGAGGACTTGATCGCGCATTGGAAGGACACAGGGGAGCGGCCCTCGGTTGCGGTGTGGACCGCGACCCAGACCGCTGTGTTCCTGGCCGCGATCGCCGGAGACCGGCTGTATGCGGCTTACCATCTGATTGCGTTGCGGGGGCTGCGTCGTGTCGAGGCTGCCGGGCTGCGCTGGTGCGATCTGGACCTGGAGCGCGGCTTGTGCTTCATCACCCATCAAGTGCAGCGGCGGGGCTGGGACATCCCGCAGGGCCCGCCGAAGACGCCGACGAGCGTGCGTGCCGTGGCGCTGGACCGGACGACGGTGAAGGTTTTGAAGGCGCACCGACGCAGGCAGGAAGCCGAGTGTCAAGTCCGGGATGTGACGCCGTCGGGCTTCCTGTTCACCCGTGTTGACGGTCAGCCGTTGGCTCCGGAGTATCTCTACCGGCGGTTCGTGAAGCTGGTGGCCGAGCATGGCCTGCCGCCGATCCGGCTGCATGACCTGCGGCACGGCGCGGCGTCGCTGGCTCTGGAAGCCGGCGTTGACCTGAAGGTGGTCTCCGACCAGCTCGGTCATTCCTCCATCGTGTTAACCGCCGACACCTATGTCAGCGTGCTGCCGACGTTGGCGATGCAGGCCGCGGAGAAGACCGCGCGGCTGGTGGCCGAGGCAGGGCAGCGTGCTCCCGGCTCGAAGCATGTGACGCAGCGCGATCCAGGGCCGCCGGATCCAGCCAGACGCGGCAAGCGCGCGCGTCGCGGGTCTCGGCGGCCAGCGCCGTCGGCGCCGTCCACGCCGGTGAAGACCTCGGACCGGTCCAAGATCGGATCCGTGGCGGAGGGGAAGGAGGTCGCAGCCTGAGTCAGCCTGTGGGGACAACCGGAAAGCTCCTTGCTCGGGGCGCGATTCAAGCTTGCCCAGTGGTGCCAGGCGGCCCCGTGCTGCGCAGAAAGCGCAAAGGCGGATGGAAGGCTCCAGCGGGCGGTACCTCTGGGGCCTGTGGGGAAGCTGGGGCGGTCCCATCGGGCGCACAGCGGTCGCCCATAGCGATTGTTATTCAAGCTGCTGACTGCTAACTAGCAGGTGAAAGCGTGTCCCCGGCAGGATTCGAACCTGCGACCATCGGATTAGAAGGGTGCCAGCGTGTGGATATTGGCCGACCGGAACTACGGTGCTGCTGTGCTGATCGAGCAGTTCGACCAGCACGGTGTGCATCCGCTGGCGCCGCCATGTGGCAAGTCGTGTAACGTCCAACGCCCGCCAGGATGAATCACTGGCAAGCGCCGCCGGGGCGAGACCGTCATCGGCCAGCTGTGCGAGCGCTACCACCTGAAACGCATCTGCGCCCGCGACGCCTGGCATCTGTTGTCGCGAAGGCTCCGCAAAATCCTCAGCCACATCATCGCCGTGCTGCTGTGCCAACGCACCGGACGACCACCGCTCCAATTCACCCAGCTGATCACCGACTAAACCCGCACATCGGGTTAGCTGGACGGCGCGGATCGAACTGCTTCGGGACCGGTCCCGCGGTGGAGTGGTTCAGTGGCGAGAAACTGACGAGAGGTTACGAAGATGCCCGAGCACGAATCGCTGAAAATGCCTGTGCCACTGAAGGTCGCGCTTGGGGTGGTCTTCCTTCAGGCGTTGATCAACGGCCTGGCCGGTTTTCTTATCATGTCGGAGATCAGTGATGCGGACGAGCATGGGCAGCAGATGGCCCATCAGTTCTTGGCGCATGTTGCCGAGTTCGTCTCGTTCATAGCCGCGGTGTTGCTCGTATTGGCTGCGCTGGCGGCTACGACCGGGGCCGAGTGGGGGCGCGTCGTTCTGATCGTTCTTGAGGGGATCACTGTTGTGAGCAATGTCTTCACGCTGATCAGCGGCTCCGGGTCCGGAGCGTTGGGGTTTGTGTTCCCCATCATCGTCATCGGGGAACTGAGCCGTGTGCGTACGCGAAAATGGTTCGCCGCCAAGGCTTCCGCGCGGACGCACCCTGACACGGTGATTGGCTGACCTGCGTCACATATATGGCAGTGTCTGCCGTTGCGTGACCAGCGCTTTCCGGGTGAGCTTCGCGAAGGTTGGGAGCATCAGCGTCGGGGCTCGGTGCATCTGCATGTCATCGTGCGTTGTGACGGTCCGGGTGGTCCTGTCCTTGCCGAGAACCTCGTCCATGCTGGTCAGGTACGCGTGCGGCCAGTCCCGCAGATGGCATCATCAGGTCTCGTGTGTCTGCGCTTCACCTACCTGTTCGCGCTTCGCTTGGTCGCTGTGCTCCGGCTGCACCGACGAGACGACGACCGTAAGACGATCGAGATACTCCTGCTTCGGCACCAACTCGCCGTTGTGCAGCGCCAGCTCGTCGTATCCGGGAAACGTCCGCGATCGGACTGGGCTGACCGGGCGCTGATCGCCCTGCTCCTCAGCCTGATCCCGAAGGCGGGGCGCGCGGGACTGCACCTGCTTGTCACCCCGGACACGATCCTGCGCTGGCACCGTGACCTGCTACGCCGCCGCTGGGCGGACAAGTCCCGCTCGAAGAACGGCCGGCCCGCCACCCGCCGCAACATCAAAGCCCTGGTACTCCGCATGGCCAAGGACAACCCAGCCTGGGGCTACCGGCGCATCCACGGCGAACTAGCTGGGCTCGGCATCGCCATCGCCGCCTCCACCGTCTGGGAGATCCTGAAGAGCAACGGGATCGACCCTGCACCCCGCCGCGGCACCATTACCTGGGCGGGCTTCCTGCGTTCCCAAGCCGAAGCAATCATCGCCTGCGACTTCTTCACGGCCGACCTGCTGGACGGAACCAAGGTCTATGTGCTGGCCGTCATCGAGCTTGCCACCCGCCGGATCCGCATCCTCGGCACCACCTTGAACCCGACCGGGGAGTGGACCACGCAGATGGCCCGCAACATGCTCATGGACCTCGACGACGCCGCGGCCACGGTGAAGTTCCTCATCCGCGACCGCGGTTCCAACTTCACCACCGCATTCGACACCGTGCTTGCCGACGCCGGCATCCGCACCGTGTTGTGCACTATCCGCACACCGCGCATGAACGCCGTCATGGAACGCTGGATCGGCAGCTGCCGCCGCTAGATTCTGGACCGCACCCTGGTCTGGAACCAAGAGCACCTGCGCCGAGTCCTGCGCGAGTACGAGGCTCATCACAACACCCACCGGCCCCAGCCGCCCCGCTTAAGCCGCTGCCGCCGAACGTCGCCGACCTCGACACGTTCCGGGCCCACCGAACCAGCCGCGTAGGCGGCGTCATTAACGAATACCGGCCAGCCGCCTGACCAGCATGGATGCAGTTTTCGGCAAGGACAACCGCAAACGCGTCCTCGGCGGACTGATCCACGAGTACCAGGCAGCCGCTTAAAAGCCCAGGTCAATCCTGGTGGCCGAGTTTCTGACCATCACAGGCCTCAGCCCGTTCTCAACCTTGCTCAGATGTCCTTTGCTGTAGTCAGTGAGCCCTACGAACTGTCCAAGGCTCACCCCGGCCGCCTCGCGGATCGCCCGCAGGTCCGTACCGGAGGGGTTCGAGATGGTCACGTTTCTCAACGTACGCGGTAACGCAAAGCGCCCACACGTCGGTCGGTCGGAGAGCCCGCGGAGCTGATCGATCATTAGGCGGTGCAACGGATGGGTCTTCCTCGATCACTCCGCGCATGTAGGCTCGCCGCATCGGGGCACACGGATGGTTGTTCGCGGTGTCCGGGGAGGCCGAGATGGGGGCGCGACAGAGCGGGTTTGCCCGGGGCGTAGTAGTGCTGACCGCCTTGAACCTGGAATATAAGGCAGTGCGTGCGCACCTTACGGACATACGGCGTATTGCCCACCGGCGTGGCGGAACGGGGTTCGAGGTGGGCGTCCTCCCCGGGGCGCGCCTGCCAGTGGCTCTGGTGCGCACCGGGCAGGGCAACACGTCAGCGGGAGTGATCACTGAGCGAGCGATCGAGGTATTCGAGCCGGCGGCGCTGATATTCGTCGGGGTGGCCGGTGGCCTCAAGGACGACATCGACCTTGGCGACGTTGTCGTGGCTACTCGGGTGTACGCGGTCCACGGGGCGAAGGAGCAGGACGGACGGTCTCTGGTGCGGCCGCGTGCCTTCGAGACCGACCATGAGCTGTTGGATTTCGCCCAGCACCTCGATGCCGTCGGCGGGTGGGTGCCGGACGGCGCGGCGGACGTGTCATTCCGGGTGCACTTCGCGCCGGTGGCGTCCGGGGAGGTGGTGCTCAACTCGCGGGATACCCCGTTGGCCCGGCAACTGCACGAGCACTTCAACGACGCGGCGGCGGTGGAGATGGAGAGCGCCGGAGTGGCGCAGGCCGCGCATCTTAATCGGGGACTCGCGATGCTCACCGTGCGGGGCATCAGCGACAAGGCCGACGGTCGGAAACATGCGGCCGACGCCGCCGGCGGACAGCCCGAAGCTGCGGCGCGCGCAGCGTTGGTCGCCGTTGCGGTGCTGGACGAGTTCGCCGCCCGGCGGCGGAGCGACACTGGGCCGCCGCCAGGCGACCCGCCGGCTGAGGGCCTATCAGCGGCAGGAACGGTGTCCGCCGTGCTCGGCCGCTCGTCGCATAGCCTAGGAGCGTTCGGGCCGCTGCCCCCGGTCGCCGGGGTTGCTGCAACCGCCCGACCGGTGGGGGTCCCCGGTAGGGTGCCGCTCTTCGTCGGGCGTGCGCACGAGTTGGCCGAGCTGGAACGCGCACTATCGGCGGGCCCGGTCGTCGTGCAGGCGGTACACGGCCTCGGCGGGATCGGGAAGAGCGCCCTGGCGGCCCGATACGCGCTCATGCACGCCGGCGAATACTCGCAGGTGGTGTGGATCACCGCGGAAGATCCGGCAGGCATCGAGGCCGGCTTGGCCCGCTTCGCCTTGAGCCTCGAACCTCAGCTGGGCACTTCGTTGCCGATCGAGGCGCTCGCGGCGCGCGCGACCGGATGGCTGGCTGCACACTCGGGCTGGCTGCTGGTTCTCGACAACGTCGTCGCCCCGAGCGATCTCGATGAGCTCCTGGCGGCCACGGGCACCGAGCAGGGCCGGGTTTTGGTCACCAGCCGTACGGCGGTCGGGTGGTCCCGGATCGGTGCCACGCCGGTACGCCTGGGCGTGCTGGCGCCCGACGAAGCGCTCGCTTTGCTGGCCGCGACGGCGGGCACCACGCCCGAGCGGTTGGACGGTGGAACCTTGTTGTGCGAACGGCTGGGGTTCCTTCCCCTCGCCCTCGTGCAGGCCGGGGCGTATATGGCGCAGAACCAGAGCGTACGCGGACCGGATGCGCACGACTACCTGCGGCTGCTGGACCGGTACCCGGCCGAGATGTACGCGCTCGGCGACGAGGACACCGACCCTGAGCGCACCGTCGCCCGGGTGTGGCGCGTCACCCTCGACCGGCTCGCCGACTCCCCGCTGGCCGGGCGAGTGCTGCGGGTGCTGGCGTGGTTCGCCCCGGACGCGATCCCCTCCCATCTGCTCGACGGACTCGCCGCGCAGCCGGCGTTGGGGCGGGCGATCAACCAGCTGGCCGCGTACAACATGGTTGTCCACATGGGATCCGACCCGAACGATCCGACGCCCGACCCGCTGCTCTCGGTACATCGTCTCGTCCAGGCCGTTACCCGCGTCCCCGACCCCGCAGATCCCCACCGCACGCCCGAAATCATCGACGAGGCTCGCGACCAGGCCGCCACCCTGTTGCACGTCGAACTCCCCGGCGATCCCGAGGATTCGGCGACCTGGCCGAGGTACCAGCGCCTGATGCCGCACGTCGACGCCTTCAGCGAGTACGGAACCCCGGAGACTGATACTCCCGACGCGCTGTGGGTCCTGAACGATGCGGGGAGGTTCGCACTTCGCCAGGGTGCGGTGGAGCAAGCGATTCAGTACCTGGCGCGCGCATACCAGGGCTCGCTGCGACTCCTTCGCGTGGATCATCCCGACGTACTGGTTTACGCTAACAACCTCGCACTCGCGTATGAACGGGCGGGCGATCTCGGCCGAGCGGTCCCATTGCTCAAACACATCGTTACCGAGCGATGCCGCATTCTCGGTGAGGACCACCTCGACACCCTCACCGCCCTGGCGAACCTTGCCGGTGTTCACCAGGCCGCAGGCGATCTGGACCGGACCATCCCGCTCCAGGAGCGAATCCTCGAGGCCCGACTCCGGGTACTCGGCGAGGACCACCGGGACACTCTCGCTGCCCGCGCCGATCTCGCCTCCGGATTCGCGAGCGCGGGAAAAGGCGAACGGTCGAGCGAGCTCCGCGAACTCAACCTCGCCGAGCGCTGCCGGGTGCTTGGCGAGGACCACCCTGACACCCTCGTCTCGAGGGCGAATCTTGCCTCCGCCCTGAAAGCGGCAGGGCGACTTGATCGAGCTCTGCCCCTCTATGAGCAATCGTTCGGCGACGCTCGCCGCGTCCTCGGTGAGGACAACCCGGCCACCTTGACCGCGGGTAACAATTTCGCCATCGCCTGCCGGGCGGCCGGTGACCTTACCCGAGCGGTCAGCCTGCTCGAACGGGCTTTGGCAGACCGGATAAGAGTGCTTGGCGAGGACCACCCCGACACGCTCAGCTCCCGAAGCAACCTCGCGTCCGCGTACCGAGCAGCAGGAAACCTCGAAAAAGCGATCCCGCTCTACGAGAGCAATCTCGACGACCGCCTCCGGGAACTCGGCGAGGATCACCCCGACACCCTGGCCGCACGCAACAGCCTCGCGGTCGCGTACAAGGCGGCTGGGGACTTCTCGAAGGCGATCACCCTCCACGAGGACGCGCTTGAGGAGTTCCACCGGGTGTTGGGCGCTGACCATCCCGCCACGCTCACCGCGCGCAATAACCTGGCCTCCTCTTACCGGGCGGCAGGAGACCTCGGCCGGGCGATCCCGCTGTACGAACTGACCCTGGCCGACCGTATCCGGATCTTGGGAGAAGACCACCCCGCCACGCTCACGACCAGCGCCAACCTCGGCTCCGCCCTTCGAGCGGCGGGGGAGCTGGATCAAGCCGTCTCAGTGTACGAAAAGACCCTTCACGCCTGTCACCGCGTTCTCGGCGCGGACCACCCGCTTTCCAGGACCGTGGCCAGGAATCTGGCCGCCCTGCGAGGTGACGGCGACAGCCCCGGGAACCGTACCGGCTCGGCGTAGTGCTTCGCGCCTCGCATCGCTCGTAGCGAGTAACCTCGAACCCTCAATACGGCATCGGATCCACGCCGCCGACCGGCCCGGGGGCACCGCTCAAAGGCACCCCTCAGCAATCTCCGCGAGGAAGTCCAGCGAGGCGGCCGGGTCCAGCGCGCACGACGCGGCATGCTCGAAGGCGACGCGGTAGCGGCCGACCGTCTCGACCGACTCCTCGAAACTCGTCCCCTCCAACCGCTCCTCGAAGACGACCTCCGGGTCGGCCGGATCGCCGAACCCGAAGATGGTGAAGGAGTATCCGGGGGCCTGGTGCGGCTCCGCCGTCAGCGGCAGCACCTGCAGGGTCAGGGCCGCGGTGCCCGCCTCGTCGATGAGCCGTGAATACTGGTGGCGCATTACGCTCGGCGGCCCGATCCGCCTGCGTAGCGCGGCCTCGTCGAGGAGCAGGTGGAACCAGGGTGCGTCAGCACGGTGCAGGACGGACTGGCGTTCCATGCGCAGCCGCACGAGCCGCTCGATCGTGGCGGCCGACACGTCGCGCCGTGAGGACATCAACGCGGTCGCGTACTGCCGAGTCTGCAGCAGCCCGGGGATCAGCCGCGCATCGAGCATCCGGATCGTGGTGGCCTCCGCCTCGAAGCCGATGACGCGGTCGAAACCGTCGGCCATCAGGTCGGCATAGGGGTGCCACCAGCCCCGGCCCTTCGCCTGGCGGACCAGATCGAGCAGGTCCTCGCGGTCGGCGCTCTGCACCCCGTAGAGGTCGAGCAGTTCGCGGGCGTCCTGGATGCGGACGTTGACCAGGCCGTTCTCGATCCGGCTGATCTTCGCCGCCGAGCACTCGAGGTGTACGGCGACCTCTTCGATGGTCCGGCCCGAGGCGAGGCGCAGGCCCCGGAGGGCGGCCGCGAGCCGACGCCCCCGCACTACCGGACTGACCGCTTCAACCACCTCACTGACGTCCTCTCCTCGTAAGATTACGCGGCCGTGATCCGTTGGGCAGGAGACTATCGGCCTTGTCGGCGCAACAGTCGCGGTTCAGTATCGTCCCGGGGTGGCGAGTCGCTGCCCGGCCGATCCGCCTTCCGGGATCCTGAGGCGCTGGCGGATCTCGGCTGCCTTTCTCTGGCACTTGACGGCGGCGTCGATATCGCCCACGGCACGGTGGCTTGCGGCCATCCCTTCGAGGGCCTCGGCTTCGTCGAACGGGGAGGAGACCCTCCGGGCCTGAGCCAGCGCGGAGGCATACAGGACACCCGCCTCGCGGGCAGCACCAGTCGCGAGCAGGACGGCAGCACGCCCGTTGCGCGCGGCTGCCTCGCCTTGCACGTCGCCGATGGCGCGAAAGTAAGAAAGGGCCGTATCCAAGGAGTCTGCGGCGGCGGTGTAGTCCGCGGTGCGGCACAGTGCCCGGCCGAGGCCGCTGAGCGCGGCGGCCTGTCCGAGGCGATGGCCCATTTCCCGGTAGAGCGCCAAAGCTTGCCGGTGCGCGGCTATGGCCGCCCCGTCTTCGCCGTTGCTGTGCCGGACGCGGCCGATGTCGTTGAGCGCATTGGCGATGCCGACGCGATGGCTCGCGCTTCGGTAGAGATCGAGCGCGGCCTCCTGCGCGTCCACGGCCGCGGCCAGATCGCCGGTCCGGCCGAGTACCCGGCCGAGATCGTTGAGGGCCGTCGCCTGCGCGATCGGATCGCCTGCTCGTCTTGTGAGTTGCAGTGCGAGCTTGTGGGCGCTGAGCGCTCTGTCGTATTCGCCGGTCAGCTGACAGACGCGGCCGATGCCGTTCAGGGCGCCGGCCTGGCCCAAGAGGTCTTCGACTTCGTCGAACAGTCCCAGTGCCCGCTGAAGGTACTCGCGCGCGCCGACATAGTCGCCGGTGAGCCAGCAGATCCTGCCGAGGCTGTCCAGGGCGTTGGCCTGCCCGTGGCGGTGGTTCAGCCGCTCGTACAGTCCGAGCGCCTCGCGGTGGGTTGCTGCGGCCGCGGAATACTCACCCAGCATCCGCTGCACCCGGCCGAGCCCGTGTCGCGCGGTGGCCTGGCCGAGAAGGTCGCCCCTTTGTGCGGCGTCCTCCGCTGCTGCCGAGTGCAGGGCGAGCGCGTATGTCCAGGGACCCTCGATGTACAGATATCCGTGCAGTGCCGCGGATATGCCTACCACGTGTCGGCGGCGGCCGAGTTCGCGCGCGAGATCGACGCTCGCGACGAGATTGGGCAGTTCGGTGCGCACCCATGACGCGGCTGCTTCGCGGGTCGTCAAAGAAGGCTGATGACGTGGTGGAGTGTCCACCGCCACCGGGAAGGGGACGGTCCGGCGGGCGAGATGCCGATCGGCTGAGTGAGCCGTGCCGAGGTAGTAGTCGAGGACGCGGCCCAGCGCGGCCTCGCGCTGCTGCGCAGAGCCCTCATCAGCGCGAGTACGAGCGTGGATCCTGATGAGGTCGTGGAACTGGTAGCGATCCGGAACGGGCTGGCTCAGGAGGTTGTGGTCGACCAGATCCTCGAGCAAGCGCGCAGCCATGCGGGGGCTGCTGTCGAAGAGCGCGGCAGCGGCGTAGACGTCGAAGTCGGGGCCGGGGAACAAGGCGAGGCGCTGGAAGGCACGTTGCTGCGCCGCGGTCAGACCACTGTAGGAGAGGCTGAACACCGCCTCCAGGTCGCGTTCGCCGTCGGTCAGGGCTTTGATGCGGTCGTGTTCGTCCCGAAGCTGGTGGACGAGGTGCCTCGGCGCCCAGGCGGGCCGGTGGCGGAGCAGCGCGGCCGCGATGCGCACGGCGAGCGGCAGCTGGCCGCAGAGGGTGACTATCTCTTCCACGGCCGGACTGTCGAGCACGGTTCGGCCGTGGCCCGCGCACGTGCGGAACAAAGTGATGGCGTCGATCGGCGACAGGGGTTCGAGCGACAGGCAGTAGGCGTCGTCCAGGGCCTTGAGTCGCTTACGGCCGGTGATCAGCACCAGGCAGCCGGGGGCGGCCGGCAGCAGCGGCACGATCTGGGCCTCGCTGTTCGCGTTGTCCAGCAGAATCAGGGTCCTGGTACCGGCGAGCCGTTCCCGGTACACGGCCGCGCGCTCGTCGAGATCACGGGGGATCCGGCCTGGGGGTACGCCGAGGGCGCGCAGGAGGACTTCGAGGGCGTCCCCGGCTTCGCGCGGCGGGTAGCCCTGGGTGTAGCCGTGGAGATCGATGAACAACTGGCCGTCGGGATATCGATCGGCGAGGCGGTGCGCGAGGTGGATGGCGAGGGTGCTCTTGCCGACGCCTCCCATGCCGTCGATGGCGCAGATCGTGGCCTCGGCCGCCGTGAGGTCCTGGAGCGTGGTGGTGGTCGCCTGCTCCAACAGGGCGAGTTCTTCCACCCGTCCGGTGAAGGCGCGTGAGTCGGCCGGGAGCTGGCGGCGCGGGCTCGATGCCCCGGAGTGCGCCGTCGGCGGCTGTCCCCTCAGTGCGGCCGTATGGGCATCGCGCAGTGCGGGCCCCGGTTTCTGGCCTAGGGAAAGGAGCGCCTGTGTGCATTCCGCGGCCACCTGGGCGGCGCGGACGGGTTCTCCGTCGGCGGCCAGGGCGTTGACGAACGTGACCATGAGGCTCTCGCGCTCCGGATGCAGCGGTGCGACGTCCTGGAGGAGGGCCACGGTACGGCCGGGCTGGCCGGCGTCGAGATGCAGGCCGGCCAGCAGTTCGAGAGCTTCCAGGCGACGGCCCTCCAACGCCGTGGCCCGCGAACGCAGCCAGCTGGTGTCGAGGTCCGCGATGGCGGTGCTGTTGCCGTGCCACGCCTCCAGCGCTGTCTGGAGGTGGATGACGGCACGCTCCTCCTCCCGGTTGTCGCACTCCTGCCGGGCTCGGCGTAGCAGAGCATTGAATCGGTGGATGTCCACCACTTCGGGATCGCACTCCGCGCGGAAACCCGGGCGGGTCGCCGACAGCGAGACGCGCTCGCCGTCGACGTTCAGAATCTTGCGAAGCCGTGACAGGTAGGCGACGACCAGCTCTTCGGCCGTCGCGGGCGGGTCGACGGGCCACGCGTACTCGATGAGCCGTTGTTTGGGGACGGTCTGTCCCAGATGCAGGAGCAGCACCGCGAGGATACTGCGCTGCCGGGTCCCGCCGAGCTTGAGCCTGCGGCCTTCGCTGAGCGCCTCCATCGTCCCGAGTAGGCGGATCTCGAACATCGGCTGCGGCGCGGGCATCGGTTCATCGCCGCCTCTCGTCCGTGCGGTCGGTCAGACGCGTCCTGAGGTCCCGAGTCGGCCGCTGCGCGAGACCGCCGCTGCGTGACGGCGGCCGGGCGGCGGAGTGCAGGTGCTCGAAGTACGCCTGGAACAGCGCGGCGGTACCGCAGCGTCGGTTGAGCGCGACGTAGTCGGCCGGCAGTGCCCGGCTGTTCGGGTGCATCGAAACCCAGATCTTTCGGTCGCACCGGATGAAGCAGACTTCGACGGGGTCGGAGTACAGGCGCAGGTCCAGTCCCCTCCACTGGGCCTGCGCCAGTCCCGAGCCGACCTCGTCGAGCAGACGCTCCAGGCGGCGTCCGTACCCGCCCGGCTCGAGGCCGAGGCGCCGGGCCGCCGCGCGACCGGCCGAGCCGGCCGGGTCCGGCAGCAGGATCTCGACGCGGATGTCGTTCTGCAGAGCGGCGCGCAGGTCGTGCACCAGCGAAGCGCGTCTGTCGGTGACGAGCTGCCGCAGCAGGGCCGGCGGATCAAGGAGCTGAACACAATGCCGCGCGGTGGCCAGGGAGTCGGTGTGGGGCGGACCCAGCCCCGACTCCTGGATGCAGCCCGGCCCGGCAAGCCGCACCGTCGGAGCCAGCAGGCCCATGAGGACCAGATCTCCGGCGATCTGCCCCAGCATGTTCACGGGCAGTCCGGCGTATCCGCTCGCCTGCGCGGCCCACCAGCTCCAGACGGCCGGCAGGACGCAGAGCAGGAACACCAGCCGCCGTGACCGGCCGAGAGTTCCGAGCCGACGCCGTGCCACGCGGACGACCTGTCGGGCCACGACACCCCTACTCATGGAGGCCTCCTCAGTCCCCTTACACACTGCGGGAGAAAATTGCTGTTTGCAATTCTCTGTGGGTAAAATCTCTGCCTACCCGGGGCTCAGCGGACGTCGAACTCGTCCGCCCGCACACCGGCCAGGAACGCGACCCACTCCTGGGCCGTGAAGCGGAGCACCGGGCCGCCTTGATCCTTGCTGTCGCGCACCGCGACCCCGTCCGGCAGCAGGGCGACCTCCACGCACGCGTTGCCGTTGGGGCCGCTGAAGCTGCTCTTGAACCACGCCGCCGACCGATCAGACGGTTCTATTGCCATGACGCACCTCCGAGTTCCGGGCGAATGAGCACCGATGACCCGAATGTGCCGTGGCGCGATGGGATCCGAAGTGCAGGCATCCTGCAACACCTGCTGCAGGACAGGGCCGCGGTTATGCTGAAGCCGCCGCCATCGATGGACTCGACCGGACGGAGCGCAGACTCATCAACGCTGAGGAGCCCATGGCCGACGTGGTCGTGCTGACTGCGCTTCGCGCCGAATACAAAGCAGTGCTCGAACACCTTGAGGGCCCGTTCCGCTATCGCAAAGTCGTGGGCACGCGGTACGAGATCGGTACGTTTCGCGGAGCGCTCCATACCTGGACGGTCGCGATCGCCGAGATCGGTGACGGCAACAACGGCGCCGGGATTCATCTGGAGCGCGCCCGAGGGGCCTTCTTGCCGGACCTGGTGCTGTTCGTCGGGGTTGCCGGAGGCCGGGGCGGCGTACGGATCGGCGACATCGTGGCAGGGTCGGAGATCTACGGCTACGAATCCGCCCGGGACGGGGTGGAGTACCAGCCCCGGATCAAGAGCTATCCCGCGCCCCATGATTTGGTGCAGCTGGCCAGAAAGGTGGCGCGGGATGAATGGCCTTCCCTCATCAAGGGCGATGTTCCAGTGCCTGCTCCCACGGCTTATGTCAAACCCCTGGCCGCCGGCGAGAAGGTCGTCGCGGACGAGGAATCGGCGACCGCTCGTCTGATCGAGCAGAATGCCGGGGACGCCCTGGGCGTGGAAAAGGAAGGCTTCGGCTTTCTACAGGGAGCGTATATGGGCTCCCTCAGGGCCTTGGTGGTGCGCGGCATCTCGGACTTGCTCTCGGGCAAGACCGCGCACGCTGACACCGAACGCCAGCCGGTCGCCGCACGGCACGCGGCAGCCTTCGCATTCGCGTTGCTTCATGAGCTGGAGCCACCGGAAAATCGCCAAGACATCTCCCGAGTGCGAGAACCCGGAGTTCCAGGGCTCGGAGCGACGGTGTTCAGCGCGCAGATAAGCGACCCGCGCGGCCCGCTGACCGTGGCCTTCGGCGCCGGGAGAACGTTGGTGGTGTCCGAGCACAATGCCCGTGTGCACCGCTGGACGCTGACGGACGGCTCACCGCTGACTGGCCTGCCCCATGGCGGGGATCTGCGCACAGCCGAGCGTGTGGTGACCAGTACGACGCGGAGCGCGGTCGCAGTGGTGCGCGACAAGCGGCTGACCATCACGCATTTCGAGGGCGAGAGCCACCGTACGGTCACCGCGCCGCTGACCAACGACGAGTTCCTGGTGCCGACCAGCGGCGCCGCCGTCGCCACTTATGGCGGTAACCGCGTCGTCGTCCGCGACTTCTCCGATGGATCACCCATCTGGGAATTCACCTTCCCCGGCACCGGGGGAGTCGCCACAGCGGTGATCAGCCCGGACGGTACCGCGATCGCCGCCGCCCACACCCGTACGCTGCAGGTGGCTCACCAGCACGACCGGGCGATCCACCGCCACCCGCTCCGCAACTGGCCGCTGGCCGGATGCTCGGTCCGGTTCAGCCCGGCCGGCGACTTCATCGCCTGCGCCACGTTCCAAGAACTGCTGGTCTGCCGCACAGTCGACCTGGAGGTCGTCTATCGGCGCGGCCTCAGCCTCAACGAAGCGCGAGCGGCGCTGGGGACGAAATGGTCATACCCATTGTGCCTGCCGAACGGAGGCGTTCTCTGGTTCGCAGGGAGGCGTATCGCACACATCGCATGGCCGGATCCGACACTGCATTTTCTTCCCCAAGACGGCGAGATCCATGATGTCGCCCTGGACCCGACGGGCACGCTGTTGGCTACTGTGAGCACGTCCGGGCGGGTCACAGTGAGACAGTGGCGGTCTGAGGGGTGGTGATCGCGCAGGTACGACAAAACCGCCGAACCCGCGTGCATCTGTCAGGCTGACAGGATTTGAACCTGCGACCCCCTGTATCCCTGTTCTCGCCATCGTCGTCGGGATCAGCCCCGAAGCTTCCGGCGATCCGGAAACGGCAGAGCGCTTCAGCGGCGCAGCTTCGCCAGCACCTCGAACGCGAACGCGGCGGCGTTCGCGGCGGCGACGGGCTGCCAAACTTCGTCGTCGTCCTCGTTCTTGCCGGACAGCAGGTCGGAGATGCCGCGGACCACGAGGGCGTCGACCCCCGCGTTCGCGTACACGCCTTCGAGGAAGCCGAACCCCTCCATCTCCACGGCGAGGGAGTCCCCGCAGTAGTCGTCGAGGAGCTTCGCAGTCCGGGACCGGCGGTCCGCCACGACCTTCTCCCCGGCGGCAATCGGCTTGACGAATGCTCGCGGCGCGGAGCCCGGGTCGGAACCGGAGCTGGGAATGCGCCGCCGCCACTCGTTTCCGCGCGCGACCGAACGGGCTCGCTGAGTGAGCCGGTACGAGGAAGCCTGCGTCTTGATCCGGGAACGGTATCCCTCGGCCCCGTCCTTGCCCAGTTCATAGCCGTAGATGGCGTCGGCGGCCACGACATCGCCGAGCACCACGTCTTTGCGTCCGCCGGCGACGCCCACGAACATGACGAGCTCGGGGGAGAAAGCCGAGATCGCCCTCTCGGTCTCCCTCGCCGCGACGGTGTTGCTGGGGCCGGTCTGCACCAGCGCCACGTTCCACCGGGCGTGGTCGCCTTCGAAGAGCCCGACCTCGTAGATGGCGCCGCGTTCCTCGCGCTCGACCAGGTTCGCCGGCAGGTGCGACCGCACGGCGAGGTACTCCAGCTCGACCGCCGTGAAGATGACGACGTCGGCTTGCGCGGAGCCTGGACTGTCCACACTGTCCGCGCCACCCATCGACTCTCGTAGGACGACACCCGTTGCGGCTGCGCTGTCTCCGGTCGGCGGCGCGGCCTGTGGCCCCGCACGCCAGACTTCGAGCAACTCCAGCCACTCGCCCGGGCCTCCCGTTCTGCGTTGTTTGCGCAGCTGGGAGATCCGGAACTCGGCGTCCACCCGGTTCCCCGCGTTCGTGCCTTCCAGAAGCTCGCGCAGGAACCGGGCGGCGCTGGGCGGCCGGGACTGGATGCTCACATCGACGGCCTGGGACAGGAGGTCGGGATCGGCGTCGACGATCTCTGTCATGACCTGCTCCCAACGGTCCCGGGGCAGTGCGCCGAGGACGTCGGCGACGGCGGGGCGCCAGCGGTGTGCTCGTCTGCTCTTCCAGGACTGCTCCGGTCCGTCGTAGGCCTGGATGTGTCGGCTCGCCTCGACGAGCAGCAGAGCGGCGGCGTCGCTGTCGACCCGGGCGAGACGCGACATCAGGAGTCCGAGGGGATGCAGCGCCGGCGGATCATCGGGTAGGAGTGCCAGAGCGCGGACGTCGTCGAGCGTCTTCTTCAGCGACGACACCGGTTCGATGGGCGCGCACTGACAGAACAGTTTCCGGAGAAGGGTCGCCGACCGTTCGGCGATGCCTGGCGAGGGCGCTGCGGAGGGAACCGAGAGACTCCTCAACCGCGAGGAGACCGCCTTGAAATCAGAGTCAGCGGACCACATCGCGGGGTGGTGCTCCAGTTGCCCGTCCAGAAGGTCGAGCACGGCGTTGAGGGCGGGGATGTCGCGCTCCCGCCCGAGGCCTTCCACAACGATCCCGGGCGGGGCGAGGGCTCCGTGGTTCATCAACGCCAACAGCGAGTAGCCGTCATCGCGGACTTCCGGCGGGCCGCTGAGCAGGTCCCGCGCGACGTCGACGACCCTTTCGACGAGGTCACGGGGGAAAACGCGGGCTTTCAGGGCCGTGGCCTTGATGGCTTCGGTCAGGAACGTGGCGTCCTGCTCTGTGACCGCGTCCTGGATGAGATAGGGGAAGGCGGCTGGTTCGTCCGGAGCCAGGGTCCGAAGCCGCCAGGCGATGATCCTGCGGATCTTCGGCATGTCGCCGGACGGCGCTTTTCCCGGCGACGTCTTCGATGCTTTCACCGTCATCGGAGATGGTCGGCCTGCCCATCGCCGCAGCGCTTCGGCGGCACACTGATGGCCGCCCAGGGCGGCGGGCACCAGAAGGGATACGAGTCCTTTCGAGGACGTCCAGACGGACAGATCCTCTTCGTCCGTCCCGACGTCGCGGAGCACTTCGGCCACCTCGCGCGGGGGCAGCGCCGAGTGGTCCAGGGCGTCGCGGAACAATACGGCCGTGTTCCGTCCCCCGTCCTCGTCGATGGACTCCTGCGGCAGCTTCGCCGTCTCTACAGCGCACTGCCGACGAGCGAACACCGTCGCGAATGCGGGTCTGTCCCCGTCCCGGTCGTATACGGAATGATCCTTACGATCCTCAAGGACGGTACGGAGGAACGAATCACAGATGTCGCTCTGCATGCGAATCAGCCGGCTGCCCAGCAGGACCGCGAGCGTGGCCTGTACCGTCTCCGCGTCCTCGCGCTGCGTCAGCTCGGCGAGTCCCCACAGCTGCCCGCGCAAGTGAACGGACCAGGCGGTCTCGTGCCGGCTCAACAACGTGGCGGCGGCGGTCGTCGAATCCGTACCCTCCGCCTTCCAGACGCGGTAGTTGATCACCGCGAGCGCCTCGTGCAGAGGGACGATGCCGCTTTCCTTCGCCTGGATGGTGTCCGGGATGAGATCCCGCAGTGTGCGAAGCCCGTCCGCGGTCAGCTCCGCGCTACCGGCTACGGTGAGGATCTCCGCGAGCGCGTCCTGGGTCTTGGCGCCGTCGATCGCCCGCCTGGCCATGGCGGCGAACTGTTCACCAGCCCAGGCCGGATCCGTGCGGGACAGGGAGTCGACCAGCGGGAGGATCGTCTTGCGCCGCGTCCGGAAGTCGGCGGCCGGCATCCGGACGAGCCACCCGACGCAGTCGAGCTCGTCGACGAAATCCAGGACTTCCCCAGGACGCAGGGCCGCCAAGCGTCGCAGTACCTTGATGGTTTCCAGGCGCAGGGTTCCGACCTCGCGGTCCCAGATGACGCTCAACCCGGACAGCAGCTCGGGAAGGCCTTCGTGCCGCACCGTCGGGAGATAGTAGAGGTAGCGGCGGACCAAGCCTTCGTCGGCCGTTCCGAGGAACGCCTTGATCGCCGTCGCGGTCAGCGGACCGCGATGACGGGCTTGGGCCACGGCGGCCACCGCCAGCTGCTTGATGCTCGTGTCGTCCGAGCCGAGCAGGCGCGCGAACTCCTGGTCCACGCGGTGCGCACCGGAAGGCGTTCGGCAGGCGTAGACCAGCATCTGGTGGGCGACGGCTCCCAGGAACAGATCTTCGGGCAGCTCCTCGACCCGCCGGAGCAGCAACGTGGTGGCCGCATCCCCGAGGGTGACGACAGCCCGCGCTGCCGAGTACTCGAAGAAGGACTGGTGGAAGAACTCCAGGACCGGCGAAGCGCCTGTGACGTGGACGATGCTTCGCCGGTGCAGCTCCCGGAGTGTCGACTCCCAGCCGACGGCGAGTTCGGCGAGCCCGGAGCGCCCGGCCAGTTCGACCTCCGCCCGTGCCGTCTCCTCGGCGACGGAGGGCCCGCCGAACGCGGTCATGAGCAGCGCGAGGCCCTCGGCGACCCCGGTCGCGTCGACGGCGTGCCCCGACGAGTCGTTGTTCCGGCGGTCCGCGCCGACCCGGACCCGCCAGTACTTGTCGTAGAGGTCGGTGATGTCCATCTCCACGCTGAGCTTTTCTCCGGCGTCGGACAGCGGCTCGTCCAAAAGAGTGCCGTCAGCGCTTTCGAAGAACATGCGCAGGGTCAGCGGGCGACGACAGACCTCGAGAATGGGCAGCCCGCGCGTCGCGGCGTTGACGATCGATTGCCGAACGACTTCCGGATCCATGCTTCGCCCGCCGTAGAAGACCTCTGCGTGGGTCTTCACCGCCTGGGCGAGCTCCGGCTGACTGTACAAGCGCAGAGGCAGGCGCTTGATGTTGAACTCGCGTATGAGGTCGGTGAGAAGATCTGCCTCTTTGTCGCGGCACGTCATGATCAGAGCAGCCCTCGCCGCACTGACGATCTCCAAGAACGTCCCCAGCACAACCGGAACGCTGCCGGCGTTCAGCAACAGGTCGACGGTGTCGAGCAGCACGACGAGCGGCGACCCGCTCGACCGCAGGTCGTGGAGAGCCTCGGCGAGACGCGACAGGTCGTAGTAGTCGTCCCGCGGCCGGACGGACTCGGCCGGAAGCAGATCGGTCGCCTTGAGGAACACCGTCCCGCCCGCGCGGCCGTGTTCGCTCAGGTACTCCGCGATGCTCCACAGGATGCTGGTCTTCCCCACCCCGGGTTCCCCGACAACGAGGGTCATCGAGGGCGTGTCGCACTGCTCCCGCAGCGCGCCCTCGATGTCCCGTGGGACGTAGAGCGAGCCAAGTTGAGCCGTCCACCGCCGGAGGGACCCGGTCTCCAGGAGCAGGCCCGCTTCCGAACGCGATCGCCTCGAGAGCCCGATCACCCATCGTGCTGCCTGCGTAGTCATGGTGTCATCACATTACCGTTGGGAAGCGGTCGTGAGGCTCAGGTTGCTCTCACGGGTGTCGTCGGTGTCTTCGTGACGAACCACAAGGCCGAGAAGGGACGCAAAAACCCCCGAACCCGTAGGTTCGGGGGTATGCCGATGTCCCGAGACGTCACATCTATCGGAGTCACCGAGGCCCTTGTACACCGCCCATATTGAGTGAAACGCCTCCTAGAGGAGTTGCTCCGTAGTCAGAGCCCATAAAAGGGGTGAGGGTCTCAATGATCTAAGCGTGACCAAAGACATCGAGACCCTCACCACCGCACTGTACGTGAAGATCGACGACGAGTACGGAGGTATCCAGTGCTTCGGCCGCCCGCCCAAGCTCAGCGCTTCGGAGTTGCTGTGTCTGGCCGTGGCTCAAGCGCTCCTCGGGTATCGCTCGGAGTGCCGGTGGATGCGCTACGCGCACAAACACCTGGTCGGGATGTTTCCGTACCTGCCGACCCGCTCGGCCTACAACAAGCGGCTGCGCTCCGCGTTGCCGCTGGTCAAGCGGATCATCCGGGATCTGGGCAGGGACAGCGACTTCTGGTTCGACAACCACTGGATCGTGGACTCCACCCCAGTGCCGTGCGCCATGTCCCGCCCGACGGTCAAGCGGTCGGACCTGGCCGGCTGGGCGTCCTACGGCTACTGCGCCTCCCACTCCCGCTACTTCTGGGGCCTGCGGCTGTATCTGGTCTGCACGCCGACCGGGATACCGATCTTGTGGGCGCTGGCGAATGCCAAGATGGGCGAGCGGGAGGTGGCTGGCCGCGATGCTGGAGATCGACGTCGACCTGGTCGCCCAGCGTCCGGGGCTGTTGCTGATCGCCGACAAGGGCTTCGCCGGCGTGGCCTTGGAGAAGGACCTGGCCGAGCTCGGGATCACCTTGCTGCGCCCATCGCGCAAGCGGGAGAAGAAGCGCTTCGGCGAGCCGATGCTCAAGAAGGTCCGCCAGCTTCGGAACGGCCCCTGGACCATCCCTGGTCCATCGGTGCCGAGAAACGACGACCAGGGTCCGGGTAGGTAGACCGATGGTCCAGGGTGGTCCAGGGAAGGACCGGGGACGGTCCCGCGGATTTTCGATCCGTTGGTCTGGCTGTAGTCACCGTGTCGTGCCGCGTGGCTAGTGCCTATCAGGGAATGTTGCCCGGCTGAGGTGGCTCGGCCGGGCAGGTCTAGTGACCGAGCATACAAGGGGGCGACATCGACGATGACGAGGCCCGGCCCGGGCTATCGCAGCTCGTCTCCTGGCTTGCTCGCACCCACGTCCGCCCGGTGGACTACCTGGGCGCCGAGGTACTGGATGGGGGCCGTGAGCGCCGCGGCGTAGCCGGCACCGGCGCAGATCTCAACGACGTCGCCGCGGCCGACTGAGCTAACCACGGAAAGCTGCTCGGCTACGAAGCGGCCCCAGGCCCGCCGGTAGCTCGCCGACTGCTCCTTGAAGGAGAAGGAGTAGGGCGCAAGGACGTCGTCGGGGTCAAGCAGCCCCCACCGGCCGCTGACCACGAACCACGGCACCCCGCTCGTTTCGGCTCGGGCCCGTCGCCGTGCGAACTGCGGGCTGGTATATAGGTCGCGGACCGCGGCGGGCCCGCTCAGCTGTGCCTTTCCACCTCCGACGAGGATGACGGACACTGCGGTCGATGAGGCGGACGAGGATGCTGCGAACGGTGTCGTGGATCCGTCGCCGGGGCGAACTGGCATGGCAGATAGCTACACGATCGCCGCACAGCATGCCAGCAGGGGAGGCGTGAGGGTGACAGCACAGAGCCAGGTGACGTCTGCCTTGAGGAAGCGCACGGGTCGTGGTTCTTCAGTGTGGATCTTCCACCTAGTCTTGAATGCAAGCGGCACCGCCTACGGAGCGGCTACGCCACTGAGCGGGCGGCTGTAGAGGCGATGTAGCGGGTCGGCGGTTCCCGGGCCGGGGCCGAGACACTCACAGTCGAGGTGTGGTTGACGCGGTGGCAGGCGTCTCGGTTGTCGTTGCGGCCGGAGACGGTGCGCTCCTACAACGGCCACATCGAGGATTACCTCGTCCCGCACCTCGGCCGGGTGCTGCTGGCCGATCTTCCGCGCTCGCGGGTGCAGTGATGTTTATCCAGATTGCCGTTGCTGAGGGCATGGCGGGCCGGCCGGTCAGTGCGGCGACGTTGCACCGGATCTACGCGACGTTGCGGGCGGCATTGAACGAGGCGGTGCGCCGCGGGCTGATTCGGTCCAATCCTGCGGTCGGCGTGGAGCTGCCCCCGGTGACCCATCCCCGTCCGACGGTTTGGACCGTGGAGCGCGTCATCGCATGGTGGCAGGATGGTGTGTGCCCGGTGGTGCGGATGTGGACTCGGCAGCAGACCTCCGCGTTCCTGGTCTTGGCGCGTGGGTACCGTCTGTATGCGCTGTTCCACCTGGTGGCGTTGACGGGGTTGCGTCGTGGCGAGGTATGCGGTTTGCGGTGGGGCGATGTGGACTTGGACGTCGGGGTGTTGTCGGTGGCTCGGCAGCAGCGCCAGACCGCTGGCCGGGTGGCGGTCGCTCCGCCGAAGTCCCAGGCCGGCGTCCGTGAGGTCGCACTCGATCACACCACGGTCACTGCACCGCGCCAGCAACGGTACCGGCAGCAAGTCGAGCAAGGTGCAGCGGGAGCGCGGTGGGTCGAGTCTGGGTATGTATTCACGTTCCCAGACGGTCGGGCGTTGTCGCCGGACCGGCTCACACGCATTTTCGCCGACGTGGTTCGGGCTTCCGGATTGCCGCCGGTCACGATCCACGTGCTACGCCACGGTGCCGCCACCATGGCTTTGGCTGCCGGTGGCGGGTTGAAGACGGTGCAGGCGATGCTAGGTCACTCCTCTATCCAGGTCACTGCCGACATCTATCCCGCGGTGCTGCCCGAGACGGCGCATCACGCCGCTGAGTCGACTGCAGCGATGCTGTTCTCGGTGGGTGCCAGCCGTAGAGCGGCGCTACAGGGCCCACGCCGTAGAGCCAGGCGTCGAGTCAGCGCACGCGCGTAAGACCGCTGTGGCTCGGCTTCGTCCTTGATGTTTCGCTCCCTGGTGAATCAGGGTTCGCCGATAGTATCTGCGGTGTGGCTGCGGACGGTCGTCAGGCGGCAGTCAAGGCAGAAACAGATGGGGAGGGTGCCGGTGAGTAACGCGGCCAAGCCCAGGACAGGCTTTTCGCCTCCGACGGAGGAAGAGCTGGCGTGGCTCATCCCGTCCGATGCAGGTCTGCCCGACGGGCGTGCGGTGGATGGCGCTTTACTGGCGGGCATGATCGCCGAGTGGTGGTGGATCCTAGGCGGAACGGTGTATGTCTGTCGGCACCTGAGTGCGTGGGCCGAAATCGCTGACGATCCGATGAGCCTTGGCTCGCTGCGGCTGGACGGCGAAGCCAACGACATCACGGCGGTGCTGAATCACGCACTGGCCCGCGCCATCACCGCGGGATTGAAGGGCCCGTACGACGGCGGCAACGTCCCGGGCAACTGCTACCTCACTGCCACGGCGTTGCTGGAGGATGCGGCAGGCGTGTTGCTCGCAGTGCTCGACCGCCATCTGACCGGCGGCGGGGACATGACCGCGTGGTGTCTGAGCTCACCGTGCGATGTGCAGAACTGTCTCTATCACGGTGACGGACGGGGGCTCCAACAGCGAGGGTCGGGTGCGGAGCCGCTGGACTATTCCGTATTGCCTCGTCTGTATTGGCACCCAGGGCTCGGGACCGTCGAGACGCCGCCGGCGCAGTGGGACGAGGTTGCAGCGCGGCCAGTCGAGCAGCGTCGGCCCATTCGCCTGCCCATGCCTGCAGTGGTACCGCCCGGGGTCTTCCGACCGAAGTCGAAGAGGCAGTAGCGAGCGGCGCTGCTCCAGAACGTATTCAACGCTGGTCCGAAGGAGAATCTTGTTCACCACGTTCGGGCAACGGCCTTGTGGCCGGCCGACGAAGTCCGGCAAAGCCTGCAAGGCCAACTTCTCGGGCGTTGGTTTTGCTAGCAAGCTGCACACGACCCCGCAAGAGCAGGCTTTGGTCGACGCCTACGAGGACGGCTACCGCCGAGGGCGCGAAGAGGGGAACAAGTCGGGTCAGCAATCGGCAGCGTTGTCGATCGAGCACCTCCAGCGCCAGATCGCCGACTTGAAGGCGAAGCTCGACGCTGCCACGCGACGGTTCCGCGCCGACGGTCTCCAAGCCGTCACCGGCGAC
>Ga0136846_1237435_pt1 | contig 25831 bp, 23 predicted proteins | sample HopSoiMetagenom2_FD_96841 | JGI IMG/M metagenome (GOLD analysis project Ga0136846, IMG submission 96841) | Grasslands soil microbial communities from Hopland, California, USA - 2 Assembly 2016 (version 4) | ecosystem: Environmental > Terrestrial > Soil > Grasslands | place: USA: Hopland... | reverse complement strand
TGGTGGTGCTGGTGCAGCCGCCGCTTTCGCGATGGACGGCGTCATGGCGGCGTCGCCCTGCGCTTGCGTTGTCATCGTTGCTGGTCGGCACGGGGTTCGCGTTCAACAGCCTCGCAAGAGGCGCCGCCGGATACGCGGTGGCCGTCTGCACCTGGACGCTGGGCGAGATCGTCATGTCCGGCGTCGGGCCCGCGGCAGTGGCGGGCCTCTCGCCCACCGGGCGCCGGGGCACCTATCAGGGTTTCTACCAGATGGCCTGGAGCGGCTCGGCGTTCGTCGCACCCATCGTGGGCTCGATCGCGCTGGCTCGTGTGGGCGCGGGACCGCTCTGGACTGCTTGCCTGCTGGTGGGAGCCGGCTGTGCGCTCGGCCAAATGGCCATGCCGTTCCTCGAGGAAGCGGGCGGAGCGCGCAGCGACGACGGCGGAGAGGACGGCGGCTGAGCTCTTGTCGAGGCAATGGGCGGAGGAAGCTCCTTCCGCCCATCGCCTCAGCTCATGATCGATGAAGCTAGAGACACTGGATCGGGCGGCCTGCGCGAACGTTCTTGACGGTGATCTTCATCGCGACACTCCTCATTTTGGTGGGTGTGGATTCACCCCCAACCTGCGCCGTGGGATGTAGGCACGATCGGCGGCCATTGAAAGGGTCGTTTGAGGCGAAATGCTCAGTTCAGGAAGATCGTTCGCGGGCCGACGCGCATCTCCGTGCCGCCTGCCCGGTTCCTGATCTCGATTCCCAACGCCTGCACAAGTGCGTTGCCCAGATAAGGCAGCGTTCCAGTCGTTCCGCCGCGCAACGTCTGATGAACAGCGAGATCGTCCCCTGACAGCTCCCGCTCGGGCGATCGCCGGCCGAGCAACTGGTCGATCGCCCGCTGATGCCGGCTCACCGCCCCGAGGATGGTCCTTTCGACGCGAAGATAATGGGCGAGCGTCGCGGCCACTTCCGCAAGCAAGGGCGCGGGCGCGGCGCCTTCGGAGAGCTCGGCCAGCGCCTCGCGCAGAGCCGCTACGGCCTCGTCGCCAAGCAGACCCGGCGCAGGCCTGAGCAAGTCGGACAGGCCCCCTTGTGCGACGGTGTGCCGGAGTCCTGCCTGGGCGGCATCGAAGACGTGCGAGTAGACGCCATCTGCCCGCTCGCGCTGTGGTGCCGTCGCAAGCAGACCCACCGCGAGCTTTTCCAGGTCTTGCGCGAGGCGCGCGCGAAACCTGCCCAGCGGTCCGCTGGTAGCCGGCTCTCGCTCGAACGCGCGCAACATCCGATCGTACGCCTCGGCCATCCTCACCCAGGTGGAGAAGGTGAGCGCGTAGACTTGAAGACCCAGGAGCGCATATTCGAACGCCAGCGGAAGCTCCCCAAGCCATGGTTCCTGGTCCCATTCGCCGCCGCCCACGGGCTTGCCCTCGACGACGGTGGCGAACAATTCGGTGACCATCGGAGCCGGACCAGCACAGACTCCGTGCAGCGAGAGGAAGCTGCCGTTGCGCTCGGCGCTGTCGAGCAGGCTCTTGACCGTCATCGGGGTGGTTGCCGAGACGCCTTCGGCGAAGAAGAGGAGATAATGGGTGACGATGCGGATGCCGTCGGTCACGCGGTACATCGAGGAAATGACCGGATGGATCTGCCCGCTGGGGACCGGCCGCTCGCCGCGAAGCGTGAGATAGGCCGGCACAGACAGCACCACGCACGCGAAGGTGTGCAGGTCGTTGACCGTCCAGCCCTCGCGCACGTGCGGGTACCGCTCGACGAAGAGCCGCCGGACTTCCAGAACGGAGCGCAGGATCGGCTTCCAGAACGTACTCATCTGCTTGAGGGCGGTCACGTTCATCGGACCGTCTTGGAAGCGGCTCCCCGGATAGTTGCACATGCGCCATTCCGTCGGAACGTCGATGCGCAGCGCTGCCGGAAACACGTTCGCCTCACCCACCTGCCGTCCCTCCGCGTCGAGCGCGGGGTGCGCGAGCCGGTAGACCGGAATCACGGCCTCGAGATGGCCCGGCTCGATTTCGCGTCCGGTGAGCTCCTTCATCAGCGCCCCGCATTGCTCCGGATCGCTCCACGTCCTCGCATCCGAGGCCGGCCGCGGACCTCGCGGGGGCATGGTGAATGGACAGGACTGCTCCTCGGCGCCTGCCGTCGCTCCGCGGCTGAGGACGCCGGCCTCGATCAGCGCCTCGAGCGTCGGCTTGACGTCGTCCCAGGAATAAGGCTCGCCCTTGTTCCAGTCGGTCGTACTCCCGGCGGCAAAACGCTCGTGCTGCAGCAGTTGCTCGCCGAAGGGAATCATGTGCGGCTCGTCGAAGCAGACCTCCGTCGTCCCGTAGTACAAATGGAGGGCGGGACCCTGCGGGCCGGGGAGGTAGGCATGCGTCAGCCGGCGGCGCTTGGGAATGTAGAGCTCGTCGAGGGGTTGGACCGGATTGTCCTCGCTCATGTGTCCTCCAGCAGCTCCGGTGCGCGTCTGGGTCCCTTCATAGCTACAAAATCCCGACCCGGGATCCCGTCCCGCTGCCGTCCTCCGCCTACTCAACGATTACGGCCTGAAGGCGACGGCGATCTCTTTCAGCGCGTCGATCGCCTGGTCACCCAGGGTCTCGTCCGTCAGGTCGATCGACAGGAAACGCTTCAAGAGCTGCGCAGAGGGCGCGTCGTAGCCGTTGCGGAGCAGCTTGGCGTAAGCGGGAACGAAGCGATCGGGCGACCGGCGGAAGTCGCGATAGAGGATCAGCGCCAGGAGCGACGACATCATGCTGGTCGTCGAATGCAGCGGGTCGGCAAAGTATGACTCCACGCGCGTCCACAGCAAGGCATCCTGCTCCCGCCGGAACCGGTCCGAGAAGCGGCTGCCCGCCGTTCGCGTCAGCTCCGAGAATGCCGCCGGGGAGATGCGCCCGCCGCGCGCGATCGAGTCGTGCAGGGCAAGCTCGACCGCGCCTTCCGTGGCGGCGCCATAGAGCACGAAGGCGCGCCGCAAGAGCTCGCGGCGGAGCAGCGCGCTCCGCGCGACGTCATCCGCCGTGCGCACGAGGTAGTCTGCGACCAGGAGCTCGTTGAAGCGCCCGAAGGATTCGGTCATCCAGGCGGCGCCCCGGCCGTTCAAGGTGGGCACTCCCGCGCGGCGCATCATCATCGCCTGCACGGCATGGCCCGCCTCGTGCGCGAGCAGCATGAGATCGATGTAGTTCCCGTCGAAGTGGAAGGCGTAGAAGATGCTCGTCCCGATGGGGTCCACGCTGGCCGTGCCCTGCATGGGAAGCCGATGCGGGCCGCCTTCCACGTCGATTCGCCCGTTGCGCGGATCGAGAAGCGCCGCCGTCTCGCGCTGGTACTCGTCGCCCAGCGGCGCCACCGCGCGGCCGATGATGTCGGCGGCCTCGTCGAAGCTGAATCGCAAGCCCAGGGGCTCCATGCTGGCCGCGTCCGGGACAGTCCTGGCCCACGGCCACGATGCGGCGATCTGTTCGTACCATCTGCGCAGCAGGGGCCCGCTCAGCTCTTCGCCGGCGAGCGCCTGCTCCTCGCAGCTTGGATAGCTGGCGAGGCGCGCCCTGGCATTGCAGGCTTTGACGATCTGCGCGAGGCCATGGGCGAAGAGCTCGCCGTGTGCCGCGTACCCCGCCCATAGCTTCCGATCCGTCTCCTCGCGCACCGCGGGCGAGGGGTCGGCGAGCAGCGCGCCCTGGTCCTTCAGCACGTCGAGGGTGGCGCCGCGCGAAGACCGGACGGATCCGAACTGCGTCTCCCCGACCGTATCGAAATAGAACGACGGGTCGAAGACGAATTCGTACCGGTCGATGGCCGATTGCGCCGGCGCTGAAGGGCGATGGCGGCACTCGCCGCGAATGGAGTGTACGAACCAGGCGAATCGCGAGAGCCGTGAGCCGCGCCGGAGGAATCCCTCGAGCCGGCCCTCGGGAGCCGCGCAGATCGCGTCGCGAACCGCGCGCGTGGCCTGGCGCCGCGACTGACGGAGCGCGGCGACCTCGGCCTCATGGCGATCTTCGGTGTTCACTGCGCTGCGGGCGAAGAAGTAGAGGTCGTGCAGGCGGAAGCGGCGTTCGTTTTCGCTCCAGAGATTGAGCGCCACTTCGAGCTTGGCGGCCGACCGCGCGGCATCCGGCGCCAGGACGAGGAGCCGCCGGAATTGCCCGCTGACCTGTTCCCGGTCGCGTGCCTCCGCAGCATCGTCGGCAAAGAAGTTTCGTGCCAGGTCGAAGCGCCGCGCCGCAGGTTGCGCGGCGGCGGCCAGCAAGATGGTTGCCGCGACGAGCGTGGTCATGCCGGCATTCTCCCACGGCAAGATCACTGGAGCACGTGAGCTCCTGTCGGGTAGGCTGAGCGGAAGAGGAACCCTGCTTCCTGTATGCTCGAGCTCATGAAAACACCGGCCATTGCACTGAATGGCAAGAAGGCTTCCCGGATCACGACAGCGATTTTGTCGTGCTGGAGGAAGACGGGGTATGACGGGGAGCCTCCGGCGGCGAAGATAGTACCGCGCCGCGCACCGACATGTGGCCCGCGCTGCTGGCGGTGATGGGCATCGGCCCTCTGCCGGAGTCGACCTACTGGAGATCTCCACGGATCTCGCCGCCTGGATTCATTTGCGTATGGATGTTCACGTACGTTTCACCGTTCTTGATGTGCTGGACGAGGTCGTCGAACGTCATGGGCGTGCCGTCGAGATTCTTCGCGAAGGCATCCGGCGGATTCGCCGTGATGTCGTCGGCGGTAACGGTGGTGGTTCCCGGCACTCCGGCATTGGGGATCCGGAGGGCGACAATCGCGGCTCCCTGCGCCGGTGCCGTGCTGGCCGGAGTCAAGTGGATGAGGACGAGGGTCGGAGGAGAGGTCAATCCGGTCGCCCGCACCGAATAAATGAGATTGGTGCCCTCGAACCGCACCGTGGCACTACCGGTCGCCGTCGACGGAACCGCTTGAACGATGGGTGGCTCGTTGCTCTGTACCAGGGTCGCGACGAATTGTTGCACTGCCACGAAGATCACAGGGGGCAGACCGGGCGCCCTGGCTTCGAGAGCCTGTGGGCCGTACACCGTCCCCAACGTCCACGCCGTGACCGCACTGCCAAGCGCGTCTGTAACCGCCGACGCCGCTGCCGTCGAACCGGTACCCGCAGTCACGACAAAGTCAATGCTCACACCCGGTGCACCGTTGCCGTGTTTGTCGACAACTTTCACTTGAACGGGAACGGGAAGGGTAGCTCCTACACGCGCTCTTTGGTTGTTGCCGGCCTCGGCAGTAGCAGTCGCGGCAGGTCCGGAAATGGCCGTGGCATTGAAGCTTGCGAAGACGATTGCAGCATCCGCATTCGCGTCCACGGCTGCGGCCTCCAGTCGCTGCGGCTGCCCCGTCACGGTTCCGAGCGTCCATCGCTCACGCGCGACGCCGTTCGCGTCAGAGAGGGCGGCTCCGGCAAACACGCCACCACCTCCCGCTACGACGTGGAAGTTGATGAGTTGGCCAGGCACGGGCAGACCAGACGAGTCCCGGACGCGAACCACAACGGCCGCAGGAAGCTCGTCGCCTGCCACCCCGGTTTGCGCGTCACCGGAAACCACTTCAATGGTCGACGCCCGGCGGCCGGTGGTCTCCCCGCCCTTGCTCGTACCACCGCAAGCCGCGAGTGCTGAGGCTAGCACCACCACGGTGCACACTGCCCTGCCAGATCCTCCAACCGCGCCTGGCACCGCTCCCGACAGTCGAGCCATCGACTCGCGCATGGTCAATCCTGGACGAGGCAAGTTGCGCGGGTCGCTCGGATCGGCCGATCGCGAACAAGCCTCAAATCAAGCACCTTGAGGTGGAGCCGACACCCGGACTTGAACCGGGGACCTACGGTTTACGAAACCGTTGCTCTACCAGCTGAGCTATGTCGGCCTGGTAGCGAGGGAGGCTGCTTCTAGCAGCGGGTCGGCAAACGCGTCAAGGGCAGCGCCCGGTCGCCTGGCTGCTGACGAAATTTCCGGTCGGTTCGCGCGTTGACACCCGTAGGGAGAGGGAGAAACTGCGCGCCATGACAACCCCCATGCGAGGGCTGATGCTGGTTTCTGTCCTCCTGCTGTCCTGCAAGGAGACCGCGCAGCCCGGGGGACCCGCCGAAGCGACGCTGGCCACCAACCTCCACCCGGGGATGGTGGATACCGTACTCAACCAGATCGCGCGGAACGGCGGGCCGCGCGCCGAGCGCATCGCCGAGGTGCAGGCGGGTGCATCGGCGCTGCCGGCGGGCGCTGGCCAGCCCGCGCCGGCGCCCAGCCAGGCTCCGGTGGGCGACGTGCGCTGGGACGCCGATCCGTACGGCGCCATCGCGGCTGCCGCGCGCGGCGAGCTGTTGCCCGCGCCGCCCAGCGGCGCCGACGTGCCTCCGCTCTGGAAGGACCCGAGCGGCACCTGGGTGGCCGTGGGCGGGCGCGCGGTGGTGCTGCTGGTGGCCACCGACGAGCTGGGCGATCACGGCGCTCCGGTCCGCTTCACTGCGCTCACCGAGCCATGGCTCAAGGGCAAGGTGGCCCTGCCGGCGCCCACCGGCGGCATGGCGCTGGCGCACTTCGCCGCGCTCTACCAGGCCTGGGGCCCCGAGCGGATGGAGGCGTGGCTCAAGCAGCTCAAGGCCAACGAGCCCCAGCTCTACGACACCGACGACCAGGTCCGGCAAGCGGTGGTGAGCGGCCGCGCGGTGGTGGGCATGGTGGCCAGCGACGAGGCGGCCAAGGCTGCCGCCAGCGCCGCGCACGTGCTCGCGGTCTATCCCAACCAGAAGAGCATCGGCACCTTCGTCTGGCCCACCGCGCTCTCGGTGGCGAAGTCGGCGAAGGACCCCGACGCGGCGCAAAGGCTGGCGCAGCGCCTGGCGGATCGCAGCACCGAGCAGCTCTTGGTGGCGCGCGTGCCGGGCTACCTGCCGCTGCGCGAAGGAATTCCCGTCCCGCCGGGCGTGCGATCGGCCTCCAATCTGGTAGTGGTATCCGTGGATCCCGCGCGCATCACGGCGGACATCGCCGCGCGCAAGGGGGCCTTGGCCGAATGGGCAGCGTCCATTCCCAAGCCGGCGCCCCTCTCGGCGGAGGCGCGGCCCAAATAGCGCTCTTCAGTCGATGAACGACGGCTGTGCGGGGATGTCCTCACGCGGCGCGACCCGCGGCGAATCCAGCCCGAGCAGCTCGCGCAGCGGCAGGCCGGCGTCGAGTTGATGCCGGAGCTTCCCCTCGCGCAGCTCATACAGGTTCCTGCGCCCGTCGCGCCGCCTCATCAAGAATCCCGCCTCTTCCAACTCGGCCACGATGCGCTGGACCGCCCGCTCGGTGATGCCGACGCGCTCGGCGATGAGGCGCAGCGTCAGCCACGACTCGGCGGCGATCAGCCGCAGCACGTAGAAATGATTGGTGAGAAAACCCCAGGTCGGCTCGCCCATGCCGCCCATCCTGCACGGGTCCGGCAACGCGTCCAGAAAATCGCGACAGATCAGTCGGGCTTGGTGGCCTGCTGCCCGGTCACGTCGGGCAGCTCGAGCGGCAGCTCCATGGAGGGCAGCACGATCCTGGGCAGCTCCGGCAAGGGCGGCGGCGGCTGCAGCGCCACCACCACCGCCGCGTGCTTGCCGATGTCGTCCTCGCGCGGAATCAGCCCGGTGGTCCGGCTGATCAGCTTTTCCAGCGTCTGGAAGAAGCGCAGCCGGAAGAGCGCCTCGTTCAGCCAGCCCACGGTGATGCAGTAGTACTTCGCGTAGGGCGCGGTGTGGTGCACCACGTGGTGCTCGGGGGGAAGGACGAGGCCGGCGCGCTGCAACAGCCGCACCGCCCGCGGCGGCGCGTCCATGTGCGCCCACTTGTGGAACTGGTTGGTGCCCAGGATGGCGAGGCAGAGGGAGAAGATGGTCACGCCCGCGAAGAGCCCGATGGCGCCGTGCACCGGCAAGAGCGCCGCCACCACCGCGGCGGGGACGGAGATGAAGCAGTTGTTGCCGTTGGTCTCGATGAAGTCGTGGCGGGTGATCTCCTTCTGGTCCACGTGGTGCTCGCGGAAGGGACGGATCAGCGCCTTGCCGACGACGGGCCACTCCGGCGCGCCCCAGGTATCGGCGGCCCAGTGGACGAAGCCGCTGACGAAGTCGGCGGCGACGAAGCCCAGCATCAGCGCCGACATTGCCAGGAACGGCTTGTCCAGCGCGCGCGGCGCGAGGTGCGCGACGAGCCAGGCCATGACCACCGCGTAGGCAGCGATGCTGGCGATCTCGAACTTGCGCACAGCCGGGCTGTAGCCCTGGCGCAGGGATTTCCGGTCGCGCTGCCGGATCTGGAGGTCGCTCATGAAATGAAGTTCCCCCGCCCGTGTTCAGTGTGGCACAAGAGCCCACGCAGCGGGAATCCCATCGAGTGCCCGCTGGAGGTAGGTCCCGCGATGACAAGTGCGTACATGCGCTGCGCTCCGTTGGCCCTGATCGCCTTGCTCTCCTGCAAGCAACAGACGGAGAGCGCGGGAAAATCGGATCCCATCCGCGAAGTCAGCGTGACCTCCAAGGGCTTCGAGCCGGATCACATCGACGCGGCGCCGGGCCAGCAGCTGGTGCTGCGCATCACCCGCAAGGAGAAGGAGACCTGCGCGGACGCGGTGGAGGTGGAGGGCGACCCGGTGCGGCACATGCTGCCCATGGACAAGGCGGTGGACGTGAAGGTGACTGCGCCGCAGAACGGGGAACTTGCCTTCGCCTGCCCGATGAACATGGTCCGGGGCGCCATCGTCGTCCGGTAGGGGCGCCGGGCGTCTCGAAATGCGACCCCCATTTCCGGCCCCCCCTGCCCAGTTCGCTCCATAAAAAAAATTTTTTTATTTTTCCGAGCCCGGGTACCCAGGGTGGGGCGGGCCGGGCTGGGCGGTTCAGCTGCTGAACGAGCAAATACCCCCGGTCTCACTCCGTGGCCGAAACGCGCTAGCGTGGGCGCGTTCGGGAGGAAAACCCCATGCATGTCGCACTGCTCCATGATGGCCGGCCCGCGCTGCTCCGGGTTGAAGGGCCGGCCGGCGGCCCCGTGGTGCTCTTCTTCCACCCGTTCCCGCTCCACGCGGATGCGTGGAGCGAGATGCTCGAGGCATGTGTCCGCGCGGGCCTGTGCGCGGCCGCGCTCGATGCGCCCGGGTTCGGCGGCACGCCTCATCTGGGAAAGCCGTTGACCATGGAGGCGCTCGCCGATTTTGGCGCAGCGGCGCTCGACGCGCTGGGCGCCAACCGCGCCGCAATCGTGGGCTGCTCGATGGGCGGATACGCCGCCATGGCCTTCGCCCGCAGGCATCCGGGGCGGATGGCGGCTGCGGCGCTCATCGCCACCAAGGCAAGCGCCGACACGCCGGAAGCGAAGCAGAACCGCGAGCGTCAGGCCTCTCTGGCGCTCGCCAGCGGACCCAAGCCGGTGCTCGCCGAGTTCGTGCCGAAGCTCCTCGCGCCCGACGCGCCCGCCGCCGTCCGCCGCCGCGTGGAGGAGCTAGCGGCCCGCGCGACCGCGCAGGGGATCGCCGACGCCCTGCGCGGCATGGCGCTGCGCCCCGACTCAACGCCGGACCTGCCCGGCTGGACCGCACCCACGCTGGTGATCGCCGGCGAGCGCGATCAACTCATCCCGCGCGCCGAGATGGAGAAGCTGGCGCAGGGAATTCCGGGAGCGCGTATAGAGGTGATCGCCGGCGCGGGGCACCTGCCTTTCCTGGAGTCTCCCAGCGCCGTCGCGCCCTTGCTGACGGCGCACCTCAAGGCCGGGCCGCGGGCCTGACCGAGACAGGTCGCGCCGGCGCAAACAGGCGCCGGTCTTGACCCTGTGCTCCCCCAAGGGTACGAAACCCGGGCTCCCCCCTCTGGAGGCCCATGGCCGCGTCGATCGAGATCCTTTATTTGCGCTTCCCGGTGCACCCGAACATCACGGTCATCCAGATCGGCCCGGGCATCCAGCGGATCGACAAGGAAGGCGACAGCTACTTCGTCATCGGCACCGAGGACGGGCCGCTGGCGGGGAAGAAGGTCGAGATCCCGGGCGACAACGTCGCCGCCATCCAGTGGGCGCTCGACGGGTCCACCATCGCGCCGGGCTGATGGACAAGACGGAGCGCCTGCTCGACCTGGTCGCGCTCCTGCTCTCCGCCCGGGAGCCGGTTTCCTTCGCCGAGCTGCGCGAGCTGTTCCCCGACGAGTACGGGGGCGCGCGCGGCAACGCGGAGCGCAAGCTCGAGCGCGACAAGGCGGAGCTGCTCCAGCTGGGCGTCCCCATCGAGTACGTGGAGCCGCACCGGCTCGACGAGCGCGAGCTGGGCGGCTACCGCATCGATCGCACCGCCTACTTCCTGCCCGACCCGACATTGCTGGCGGAGGAGTCGGCGGCCCTCTATGCCGCCGGTGCGGCGGCGCTGGAGACGAGGGAGTTCCCCTTCGCGCAGGACCTGCGGCACGCGCTGCGCAAGATCTCCCTCGCCAGCCCGACTGGAAGCGCCACCGCCGCGGCGCGGCGGCTCCTGGTGGTGCGCCCGGGCGATCCGCAGCACGCCGAAAAGCTGCGCGCCCTGGGCGAGGCAGCGACGCGCCGCAAGCGCGTGCACATCGCCTACCAGGCGCCGCCGGGCCTGGACGGCAAGCCCGGCGAGCGCACCGAGCGCGAGGTGGATCCCTGGGGCCTGGCCTTTCGCGGCGGCGCGTGGCGGCTGGTGGGCTATTGCCACCTGCGGCACGATCAGCGCGTCTTTCTCGTCGACCGGATCGAGTCATTGCAGATCAACGCGCAGAAGCCGAACACCGCGGATTTCGAGGAGCCGGAAGGGTTCGACGCCGGCGCCGCGGCCGGCCGCTCCAGCAGACCCTGGCAATGGGCGCATCATCCGCCGCAGGAAGTGAAGCTGCGATTCGCGCCCGGAAGCGAGGCGCTGGCCGAGCGCGTCTTCGACAGCCGCGAAGGACCGCTCTCCGTCACCTACCTCGACGGGCTCATCCCACAAGTGCTCTCGCTGGGCGACCGCGTCTGGATCGAGTCGCCGCACGCAGCCCGGGAGAAGGCCATGCGCGCGCTGCGCAAGATCGCGCAAGCCGCCGCCCGGCCGCCGGACTCGCAGCCGGATGCCGGTCCCCTGCCCGCGTCGGAGCCGCGCGTGGTGGCGCGGCCGGCGGAGCGTGGCAGCGACAGGCAGGAACGACTGCGCCGCCTGCTGCTGGTGGTGCCGGCCGCGCGGCGCAGGCCGGGGGTGAAGCTCTCCGAGCTGGCGCGGGAGCTGGGGCTCGACGCGCAGGAGCTGCGCGAAGACATCGAGCTGCTCGGGATGGTGGGCCGCCCGCCCTTCTCGCCCGACGACCTCATCGACATCAGCGTGGACGAGCGCGATCGCGTGACGGTCGCGCTGGACCAGAGCTTCTCCCGGCCGCCGCAGCTCACGCCGCTGGAAGCGCTGGCACTGGCGGCGGCCACGCAGGAGGTGGCGCCCGCCGATCCGGCAGTGACCTCCGCGTTGGGCAAGCTGACCGAGAGGCTGCCGCCCGCCGCACGCGACCTCTACGCGCGGTTGGCGCGGCGCCTGGCCATCGCGGCGCCGCCGCCCCCGGGCGCGGCGGAAGTGCTGGCCCGCGTGCGCAGCGCCGCGGAGCGGCACCGGGAAATCGCCATCGAGTACGACAAGGACGGCAGGGGCGCCGGCGGCGAGCGCATCTTCCAGCCGCAGGGCGTGATCGACCATGCCGGCGTCTGGTACGCCATCGGTCACGACCTGGGCCGCGGCGCCGAGCGCACCTTCCGGGTCGATCGCGTGCTCTCGGTGCGTGAGACCGGAAAGTCCTTCGCCGACCCGGGCCCGCTCGACCCTGCCCGCTTCCAGCGCGAGCAGCTCTTCTTTCCCAGCGGGCGCGAGCAGCCCGTCACGCTCCGCTTCTCGCAGGCCGCCGCCGCGTGGGCGCTGTCCCGCTACGGCTCGCGGGCGCGGGCGCTGGCCGACGGCCGCGCCGACGTCTCCATCGAGAGCGCGGGCCCGGGGTACGCGGTGGGCCTCGCCCTCTCCCTCGCAGGCGAGGCGGAGATCGCCGGGCCACAGCCGGCGCGCGACGCGCTCCGCGACGAGGCGGAGCGCGCGCTGGGACGGTACGCGTGAACCGGCGCAAGCTGCTCGCCAACGCGGCCGTGGGCGCGGGCATCGCGGCAGCCGGCGCGGCGGTGTGGCCGCTGGCGGCAGCCGCCACCGACACCGGGGCCGGCGAGCCGCCCGGCGAGGCTCCCTGGATCGACGTCGGGGCCGAGAAGGAGCTGCGCCCGGGCGCTCCGCTCAAGGCTGCGCTGCGGGCCTCCGTGCGCGACGGCTTCTTCACCACCCTGCAAGACCTCGGCGCCGTCTGGCTGATGCGCTCCGCCGCGGGCATCGCCGCGCTCTCCGCCACCTGTCCGCACCTCGGCTGCGGCATCGTTCCCAGAAGCGACGGCCAGCCCGGCTTTGCCTGCCCCTGCCACGACAGCCGCTTTCGCGCCGACGGCGAGTTGGAGAAAGGCCCCGCGGCGCGAGGCATGGATCCGCTGCCGGTCCGCGTTGCCGAGGGCCGCGTGCAGGTGCAAGCGGCGCGATTCGCGCCGGGCGTCAGCGCGCGGAGGCGCGTGTGAGCTGGCTCTGGCACTGGCTCGACGAGCGCATCCCCGGAGGTGCGCGCTGGGCGTACGTCTTCGGCAGCGCGCTGGTCTTCCTCATCCTGGCGCAGCTGGCCAGCGGCATCGCGCTGGCCTTCACCTACTCCGCCTCGGTGCCGGCGGCGTGGGCGTCGGTGGCGCGCATCGAGCAGACCGCCCTGGGCCACCTGCTGCGCGGGATGCACGCACAGGGCGCCACCTTCCTGCTCGCTGTGGCAGGGCTCCATTTGCTGCAGACCGCGCTCTTCGGCGCGTACAGGGCGCCGCGGCAGGCCACATGGTGGCTGGGGCTGCTGCTGCTCGCGCTCCTGCTGGCGTTCTGCCTCACCGGATCGCTCTTGCCCTGGGACGAGCGCGGGTACTGGGCCACGCGCGTCACGGTGGGCATCGCCGCGAGCGCACCGCTGATGGGGCACGCGCTACAGTCGCTGATGACCGGCGGCAGCGAATTCGGCAACCTCACGCTGACGCGCTTCTACGCAGTGCACGCCTCACTCCTGCCGCTGCTGCTCCTGGTCTTCGTCATCGCGCACGTAGCGGCGATGCGCCGGCACGGCGTGACGCCACCCGTCCACATCGATGCGGCGCGCACCGAGCCCTTCTGGCCGCGGCAGGCGCTCTACGACGCTGGCTTTGCGCTGCTGCTCCTCGCCGCGCTGCTGGTCGCCGCCGCCACGCTGGGCGCGCCGCTGCAGGGGCCGGCCGATCCGGGCGGCGCGGCCAACCCCCGCCCCGAGTGGTACTTCCGCCCGCTCTTCCAGGTGCTCAAGATCCTGCCGGCGCGGCTCGAGGCCGTCGGGGCCTTCGGCATTCCGCTGCTCGCGGCCGCGTTTCTCTGCGCGCTGCCCTTCATCGACAAGGACGCGCGCCGCCGGCCCGCCGTGTTGGGCGGCCTTCTGGGTGGTCTCGGGGCGGCCGCGCTCCTCTGCATCGCCTCCTACCACAGCGACGCCAAGGCCCCTGAGTTCGTGCGCGCCGAGGCGCTGGCCCAGGTGCGTGCGAAAAAAGCGCTGCGGTTGGCGCGCACCATCGGGGTGCCGCCCGAGGGAGCCCTGGCGATGATCGAGAGCCAGCCCGACGAGCGCGGCAGGCGCCTCTTCCAGCGCGCATGTACCGAGTGCCACACGCTGCGCGGCGAGGGCGGAGTGAAAGCGCCGCGCCTGGACGGCTTCCTCTCCAAGCGCTGGATCCGGGGACTGTTGCTGCGGCCCGATTCCAACGAGTACTACGGCGCGGTCCCCATCTCCGGGATGGAGAGCTACAAGGATCTGGGCGAGGACTCGCTGCAGAAGCTCACCGACTTCCTCCATGGCCTGCGGTCGCGCGCGCCCGACGATCCGGCGCTGGAGTCGGGCCTTCGCGTGTTCCTGCGCGCCGACTGCGGCGAGTGCCACTCGCTGAAGAAGGGCGAGGACGAAGGCGGACCCAGCCTCTACGGCTACGGCTCCCGGGAATGGCTCTCCGGGATGGTGGGCGATCCGGGCGCGCCGGGGTACTACACGGAGCAGAACAAGATGCCCGACTTCGGGAACCGCCTGCAGCCATCGGATATCCAGGAACTGGTCGCGTTCCTCCAGACATTGGAAGGGGACGAGGCCCTTGCACAGGAGGCTCCGTGATCGCGTTCGCTCTCGCCCTGCTCGCCCAGGCTGCCATCCCTTCTCCCGCGCCGGTCAAGACGGGCGCCGCGGCGAAGGAGGCGTTCCAGAAGCACTGCACGCTCTGCCACGGCGCCGACGGCCGCGGCCAGACCAAGAAGGGCCGCCAGTACAAGGTGCCCGACTTCACCGGCGCCAAGTGGCAGCAGTCCACCACCGACGACGAGATCGTCGAAGCCCTGATGAACGGCGTCCCCAAGACCAAGATGGCTTCGTTCCGCGAAAAGCTTTCGCAGGACCAGATCCAGGCCCTGGTTCCCTTCCTGCGTTCCTTGGCCAAGAAGTGACGCGACGCACATTGACAGCGGACCGAAAGCCCCCTAGAACGCGCACCCCTTCGGAGATGACGCACTGATCCGTGCGCAAGCTCCGGACAGGAGGACGTTTGGCTTCCCGAGCCCCCGTTCGCGAGTCCAGCAGGCCGACCGTCTACACCGAGGCGATGGAGGTCTTCCATCGCGCGGCCGATCTCATCGGCCTCGATCGGCGCGTACGGATGGAGTTGGAGGAGCCGGACTACGAGCACATCTTCTACGTGACGGTGAAGCTGCACACGCGCCTCTCCCCGCTCACACAGGATCAGGACAAGTTCAAGGATCTCCCCGAGAGCGAGCTGCTGCCCGACGGCCTGGAGCCCCTGCTCGACGGCAGCTTCGTCTTCAAGCGGCGCGCGCTGATCGGCGCCAACCTCGCCATGCGCGACGGCGTGGTGCGGCTCAAGGGCAAGGGGTTCTACAAGGTGGTGCCGGGCCGGCCCGAGCGGTTCAAGGCGTACCGCGTGCAGCACAACCAGGCGCGCGGCCCCTACAAAGGAGGCATCCGCTTCCACCAGGACGTCTCGCTGGACCTCTTCAAGGTGCTGGCGGCGGAAATGACCTGGAAGACTGCCATCGCTGACGTTCCTTTTGGCGGCGGCAAGGGCGGCATCAAGGTGGATCCGCGCAGCCTCTCCAGCGAGGAACTGGAGGCGCTGACGCTGCGCTACATGTACCGGCTCAAGCCGCTGATCGGGCCCGACCTGGACATCCCGGCACCCGACGTCGGCACCGATGGCACCATCATGGGGCTGCTCCTGCGTCAGTACACCGACGGCGAGCGCGAGCGGCACAAGCTGCGCGGCGTGGTCACCGGCAAGGACACGCGCATCGGCGGGTCGGAAGGCCGCGTCAAGGCCACCGGCCAGGGGCTCGCGTACACCATCCAGGAGTGGTTCGCGGACCGCGGGACCACGCCGGCGGGAAGCACTTTCGTGCTGCAGGGCTTCGGCAACGTGGGCTCCAACGCGGCGGAGATCCTCTGCGGGCTGGGCGCGCGGCTGCTCGCCGTCAACGATGCGGGCGGCACCATCTTCAATCCCAACGGCATCGACGTGAACGATCTCATCGCCTATGTCTACGAGAACCCGCAGAACCTCCGGCGGACGGTGGGCGGGTACCCGAAGGCGCAGCAGATCTCCAAGAGCGATCTCTGGGACGTGGACGCCGACATCTGCATCCCTGCCGCGCTGGGCGGCGAGATCAACGGCCCGGTGGCCGAGCGGCTCAAGTGCAAGCTGGTGGCGGAAGGCGCCAACGGCCCCACCACTCCCGAGGGCGACCGCGTGCTGGCCAAGCGCGGCATCGAGCTGATCCCCGACATCATCGGCAACGCCGGCGGCGTGACGGTCAGCTACTACGAGTGGATCCAGAACAAGCGCATGGAGCATTGGAGCGAGACGGAGGTAAACGGCCGTCTCGAGCAGGCCATCAAGTCCAATTACCGCATCATCCGCGACATCGCGCGCAACACCCCGCGCCGCACCGCCACGCACAACTCCACGCGCTACGCCATCGGCAAGGAGGTCGACATGCGCACGGCGGCCATGGTGCTGGCGCTCAAGCGCATCGAGGCGCACTACCAGCTGGAGGGGTTCAGCCAGTAAGCCCTCCGGATCTCCATGCCGCTGCCCTTCTGCAACCTGATCATGAAGGGCGGGATCACTCCCGACGTCTGAGTTTCGGGGACACCATACGTAAGTTTCCGTAAGGTGTCCCCGAAATTATTTGCGGGCGGAGACGTCGGCGAGGCGGCCCCTGCGCTCGTAGAGGACGATGGTCCAGCGGCGCCAACCGGCGTCGGCCGGCGCGGCGGCGGTCGCCTGGCAGACGTGGGCGTGCGCGTCGGTGGCCGAAGGCAGCGGCGCGTCGCAGTCGAACCCGTGGTCGCGCATCCAGCCGCGCGCCTCGGCGATCTCGCGGCCCTCGGGGATGTTGAACAAGAGCCGCGCGCGGACATCCTCCACGTTCTTCGGCATCGAGAACGGTGGCTGCTTGGGCGCGCAGGCCGCGACGACGACCACCAGAGCGCAGGCCCTCATGCCGCCGCGCCCTTCTCTCTCCGGATCAGCGCGCCCAGGCCGTCGTACGCCGCGTACTTGTAGAGCTCGGAGAGGGTCGGGAAGTTGAACACCGCGTCGATGAACAGGTCGATGGTGGCGTCCGCCAGGAGCGCCATCAGGCCGATGTGGATCAGTTCGGTGGCGCTGGGGCCCAGCGCGTGCACGCCGAGGATCTTCCTGTCCGGGGCGAAGAGGATCTTGAGGAAGCCGCTCTCGGCGCCCAGGATCTCCGCGCGCGCGTTGTCGCGCATGGAGGCGCGGCCCGCCAGGTAGTCCACGCCCTGCTGCTTCAGCTCCTCCTCGGTCCGGCCCACGTAGCTCATCTCCGGGATGGTGTAGATGCCGTAGGGAAAGAGCGGGTTGACGCAGGTCTTGTACGAGAGTCCGAAGGCGTGGCACATGGCCACGCGGCCCTGCTCCATGCTGGTGGAGGCGAGGCCGGGAAACCCCACCACGTCGCCCGCCGCATAGATGTGGGGCAGCACGGTCTGGAAGTGCTCGTTGACGGCGAGGTTGCCACGCTTGTCGGGAACGATGCCCAGCGCCTCGAGTCCCATGCCGGCGGTGTTTCCCGTGCGCCCCGCGGCCGCCAGCACTGCCGCCGCGGTCTCTACCTTTCCGCCGGCCGTGGTCACCGAGCAGACGCGCGTCCTGGCGTCGATCGCGCACTTCACCGGCGCGTCGCCCAGCTGCAGCGTGAGGCCGAGCCGCATCAGCTCCGCGTGGAAGCGTTGCCCGATCTCGCCGTCGAGGAAGCCGAGCAGGCGGTCCTTGCCGTCCATCACCGTCACCTTCACGCCCAGCGCCGCGAAGATGCAGGCGTACTCGCTGGCGATGACGCCGGAGCCCAGCACGATCATCGAGTCGGGGATGATCTCGATTTCCAGGATCTCGTCGGAGTCGTAGATCTCCACCTCCTCGAAGGGAATCCACGAGGGCCGGTGCGGCCTGGAGCCGGTGGCGATGAGGAAGACGTCGGCCTCCAGCGTCTCGCCCGTCTCCTCGATGCGCACGGTGTGGGCGTCGACGAAGGAGGCGGTGCCGGCGAGGACTTTGATGCCGTGCCGCTCCACGTTGCGGGCGATGCGCCCGCGCTCCGCGCCGACCACCAGTTGCTCGCGGTGCATCAGCGTTCTCGCCGTGTACGGCTTGGGGAGCGCCAGCACCGCCGCCTCCAGCCCCCGCGAATTCATGCCGGTGATGGCCAGCGCCGTCTCGCGCAGCGTCTTGGAGGGCAGCGTGCCGGTGTTGGTGCAGGCGCCGCCCAGCCGCGGCGCGGCGCGCTCGATCAACGCCGTCTTCTTGCCGAAGTACGCTACCTGCGCAGCGCCCTTTTCTCCCGCCGGACCGCTGCCGATGACGATCAGGTCATACCTGGCCATGCTGCGAAACTAGACTATTGTGGCGCGCCTTGCATTGGACCGACGAAGTACACCCGCTCTGGACCTGGCTCCTGCGCGTCTGCGCCGCGGCCACCGTCGTGCCGCTCTGGTGTGCCGCTCACCTGCCCTTCACCGATCTGCCCCAGCACGTGGCGGCCATCGCCACGCTGCGCCACTGGTGGGACCCGTCCTGGAAAGCGCAGGAGTACTTCACGCTGGCGCTGGGGCAGACGCAGTACCTGCTCTACTACCTGGTTGGCGCCGCGCTCGCTTTTCCCCTGGGGACGGCGGAGCGCGCGAACCTGGTCCTGCTCTCGCTGACGGCGATCGCCTTCCCTTACGCGCTGCGATCGCTCTTGCGCGCGCTCCACGCCGACACGCGCCTCGCCCTCTTCGGCTGCACGCTCTTCTGGTCGCAGGCGCTCCTGATCGGCTTTTTCAACTACGTCGCGGCCATGCCGCTCCTGCTCTGGGCGCTGGCGCTCGCGGTGCGGCTGGCGGACGCGCCTTCGCGCCGCACCCTCTGGCAGCTGGCCGCGGCGGCGGTGGCGCTCTTCTACCTGCACCTCTCGGCATTCGTCTTCCTGGCGCCGGCGGCAGCCGTCGCCTCGGTGGGCGTCCCGCGCCTCGCGCCGCTGCGCGAATGGCCGCGGAGGCTGGCCTGGGCGGCGCCGGTCGCGGTGCTCTCGGCTTTGTGGCTCCTCGGCAGCCCGGTCGTGCACCCGCAAGTGGTGGGCTGGCGCCAGCCGATGGCGGTGGCCTGGGAGGAGCCCGCCACCTCGCTGCGGAACCTCACCGATGCGCTGCTCGACATCTGGCGCGGGAGCAACGACGAGCTGTGCCTGCTCTTCCTGATCGGCGCCGCCGCTCTCCTGGCGTGGCCCCAGCGCCGCGAGCCCGAGGAGCATCCCTGGCGCCGCGGTCTGGTCGCCGTCTGGATTGGCTGGGCCGCGCTGCTGTATCTGGCGTTTCCCATCTCCATCGGCTGGATGTGGCAGCTCAACGAGCGCTACGCGCTGGTGTTCGCGCTGTTGCTGCCGGCGCTGCTCCGGCCTGCGCGCGGACTTCGCGGGGCCCTTCCGCTCCTGCTGGTGGCCTTCACCGCGCTGTTTGCCGCGGGGACCGCGGTCGCCAACGTCCGCGGCTTCGAGCACGAAGTGGGGCCGTTCGACGAGGTGCTGGCGCACGCGCAAGCGGGCCGTCGGCTCATCGGGATGATCTTCGAGCAGAACTCGCGCTACGCGAAGTTCAGCGCCTTCCTGCACTTCCACGCTTACTACCGCGCGCGCATGGGCGGCGTGGCGTCGTTCTCGTTCGCCGAGTTGCCGCAGTCGCCGCTGCGATATCGGCCAGAAACCGCGCCTCCACCGCACCCTGCAGGCTGGGAATGGCACGCCAGCTCATTCCGCAACGAGGTGGACGGCCTCTATTACGACTACGTTCTCGTCCACGGGCTCGTCGATCCCTTCTCCCGCCCCCAACCCGGCCCCCAATGGCACCTCCTCACCCGCCAAGGCCACTGGGCGCTGTACGCAAAGGCGAATTGATCCGGAGATACTCAGTGGATTGAGCCGTGAGGGAACTTCTGGGGTGTTTGCGGGGTGACGAATTTGAGGCCGATGCCCCGCATGCCGGAGCGCGTCGAATCCGGGCGCGCGAAGTTGATGAAGCACTGATACCGGACCTCGCCCTCCAAGGTCATCTCCGCCCCGCCGCGGCTGGGCGGAGAGAACGTCACCTTCACGCGCGTCCCCAGCGGGAACGGCTCGCGCGTCTCGACGAACATCCCGGTATCGGAGATGTTTCTGCCGATTCCGCTCGCCACCCCGCGGTCGCCTTCCAGGAACACGGGGAAGGCCTTGTCGAACTTCCCCACAGCGACGGTCGCCTTCCGTTGACGCTGGATTTTTTCTGTCCTGCTGGACATTTAACGGAGGCTCTCCGGATGGCTGGAGTGGCCGCAACGGTAGGTGCACCCCGGTCAGCCGTCAAGGAAAGCGCCTGCTAACGTGGGGCCCGCGCTCGCGCTCTGCAGCCGAGCGTCTTAGATTGGTAGCATGAAGGGGCATGCCGGGGTGGTGCTCACGGCGGGGCTTGCGGCGGTCGCGCTGGCCCTGGCGTTGCTCCAGGCAGTCGTGGTTGCGCACGGGGCGACCCGCTCGGTGCAAGTCACCGCGACGCGCTCGGGCACCACCAATCGATACTCCGCGCCGGCCGGCCGCTCGGGAGTTCCCTGGCTGCCGTTCGAAAAAGAGAAGGCGCCGGAAGTGCCCGCGAGCCCTGAAGGAAGCAAGCCGGGGCCGCAGCGGCAGGAAGAGCACCACGCGCCGCCGCCCTCGCGCTTCCGAAGCGCACCACCGCGCCTCGGGCCGCAGCGGCCGCGCACCGCCGTCGCATGACGGGGACATGATCACGCCCGAAGGGCGGATCGTGTCCCCATTTACTTGATCCGCACAGGGATGTACTGCGTGGCCTGGCCGTGCTTCACGCGCAGCAAGGCGGTGTCGCCCTTCTTCAGGCTCTTCACCGCGCTTTTGTAGTCCGCCGCGGAGGCCACCGGCTTGCGGTTCACCTCCACGATCACGTCGCCCGCGTCGAGTCCCGCCTCGGAAGCCGGCGAGTCCTGCGAGAGGTCGACGATCACCGCGCCCTTGGTGCCTGGATCCACCTGCGCGCGCCGCGCCAGCTGCGGGGTCAGGTCCTCCACCTGCACGCCGAGGAGATCGCCGGGCTCTTTCGAGCCGCCCTTGTCCTTCGAGGTGCCGCTCTGCTCCGTCTCGTCGGGCCGCGGGTCCAGCTTGGCCTCGATGGTGCGCTGCCTGCCGTCGCGGATCACGTCCAGGCGCACCACCTGACCCGGCGGAATCACGCCTACGTCGCGGGTGAGCTGGTTGTTGTCGTTCACCGGCTTGCCGTTGATGGCCACCACCACGTCGCCGGGCTTGACCCCCGCTTTGTCGGCCGGGCTGGGCTTCACCACTTCCGCGATCAGCGCGCCCTTGGTGGACTTGAGGTTGAGCTGGTCGACCATGTCGGCGGTGATGGCCTGTGGCGAGACGCCCAGGAAGCCGCGCACCACGCGGCCCTTCTCCTTGAGCTGCGGGAGGATCTGCTTCACCACGTTGACGGGGATGGCGAAGCCGATGGTGTTGGCGCCGCTGATGATGGCGGAGTTCACGCCCACCACCTCGCCCTTCATGTTGAAGAGCGGGCCGCCGGAGTTGCCGGGGTTGATGGACGCGTCGGTCTGCAGGTAATCCGAGTACGGTCCGCCGAACTGTGTGCGCTCCTTGGCGCTGATGATGCCGGAGGTCACCGTGGCCTGGAGGCCGAAGGGCTCGCCAATGGCCACCACGTAGTCGCCCACCTCCACCGCGTCCGAGTCACCCAACGCGGCGTACTTGAGCGAGCCCACGTCCTTGCCCTCGATGCGCAGCAGCGCGATGTCCGACTTGGGATCGTTGCCGACCACCTTGGCGGAGAATTCGCGCGCGCCGCCCGGGGCGCTCTCGTCGGTGATGACCTTGATCTCGTCCATGGGCCGGAACTTGCCGCGGTTGTTCTCGTCCTGGATCTCCACCACGTGGTTGTTGGTGAGCACCAGGCCGTCGCCGATCAGGAAGCCGGAGCCGAGGCCGTGCCGCTCCTGCTCGTCGGGCTGGGGCTGGCCGAAGAAGCGGAAGAAGCGCTCCATCGGATCCTGCTGCGGCGAGTCCTCGTCGTCGCCGCCGCCGCCCTCGCCGTTGTTGTCGTCGTCGGGCTGCTGGCGCAGGCGCGGGTGGCCCTGCGGCATCCGTTGCGCGACGCGAGGCTTGCGCGGTTTGAACCGGGAATTGATGTTGACCACCACCGGCCGCAGTTGCCTGACCAGCGGCGCCAGCGAGGGCATGGGGCCCGCCTGTCGCACCGTCTCCGCGGTGGAGGGCGCAGCGGCCTGCGCCTCGCTTGCGATCAGCGACGAGTCGCCCGGCCGATGGCGGCTGGCGGAAACCAGCGGGACCGCGACTAGAGCGGCGGCGGCGCCGGTGAACAGTGCGGCAAGAACGGTGAAGCGACGGTGCATGAAACCTCCGAGAGGGGGCAATGCCGGACCAACAACGGAACCGCGCCGGCATTTCGGAGTTGCAACGTAACCGCGGTGGGCTAGAGGTCAAGCACGTTTGATTTCAAGGCTGTTTCACTGCTGCGACTCGCCCGCTCCCTCGAGCACGTCCCGGGACGAGCGTAGGTCCTCCAGGTCCACGCGCTTGCCCCGCGAGTCCAGGATCTCCACCCGCGCCGCGTGCAGCGAGTAGTAGAGCAACCACCTCTCGGCGTCGGTGAGGCTGCCGGAGGGCAGGGCCTCGTCGATCTCGCCCACGGTCAAGAAGCCGCGGCGGATCCCGCGCGTGAAGAGCGCCTTCCGCGCCTTGTGCGAACGCCCGATTCGCAGCGACGACATCCCGAGAAACCCCCTAGGAAGACTAACGGGTTACACGCTTTCGCGCCGCTCCTCTTCCGCGGCTGCAGCAGGACCCTTTTTTTCCACCGGCAACGCGCCGCTCTCCGAGAGGATCCGCCGCAGCTCGTCGCCCTCGATCACCTCGGTCTGCAGCAGCCGGGCTGCCACCCGCCCGAGCGCCTCGCGGTGCCGCATGACCAGGTCACGCGCCCGCTGCATGGCGTGCTCGATGAAGCGGGAGACCTCCTGGTCGATGCGGCGCTGCGTGCGCTCGCTGTAGTTCTTGTCGGTCAAGCCCGCCATCGCCCCGGCCCCTTGCAGGAAGGGCGAGCGGCTGCGCTCCGAGTAGCTGACCGGTCCCATGACTTCCGACATGCCGTACTCGGTCACCATCAGCCGCGCGATCTCGGTGGCCTGCTTGAAGTCGTTGGAGGCGCCGGTGGAGACGCTGCCCACCACGATCTCTTCGGCCGCGCGCCCGCCCATCAGGCCGGCCATCTTGTCGAGCAGCTCCTCCCGCGACATCAGATACCGGTCCTCGAGCGGCAGCTGCAGCGTGTAGCCCAGCGCCGCCAGGCCGCGCGGGATGATGGAGATCTTGTGCACGGGCTCGGAGTGCTCGCAGAGCGTGGAGACCAGCGCGTGACCCGACTCGTGGTAGGCGACGATCTCCTTCTCCTTCTCGTTCATGCGCCGGTTCTTCTTCTCCAGGCCCGCCACCACGCGCTCGATGGCCTCCATGAAGTCGGCCATCACCACCTTCTCGCGGTCCTTGCGCGCCGCCAGCAGCGCCGCCTCGTTGACCACGTTGGCCAGGTCGGCACCGGCGAAGCCCGGCGTGCGCGCAGCGACCAGCTTGAGGTCCACGTCGGCGCCCAGCTTCACCTCGCGCGAGTGGATGCGGAGGATCTCCTCGCGCCCCTTGCGGTCCGGACGATCGACCAGCACCTGCCGGTCGAAGCGTCCGGGGCGCATGAGCGCGGGATCGAGGATCTCGGGACGGTTGGTGGCGGCCAGCACGATCAGCGCCGTGCGCGAATCGAAGCCGTCCATCTCCGCCAGCATCTGGTTGAGGGTCTGCTCGCGCTCGTCGTGGCCGCCGAACATGCCCGCGTTGCGGCTCTTGCCGATGGCGTCCAGCTCGTCGATGAAGATGATGGCCGGCGCCTTGGCTGCGGCCTGCTGGAAGAGGTCGCGCACGCGGGCCGCGCCCACGCCTACGAACATCTCCACGAACTCCGAGCCGGAGAGGCTGAAGAAGGGCACGCCCGCCTCGCCTGCCACCGCGCGCGCCAGCAGCGTCTTGCCGGTTCCCGGCGGGCCCACCAGCAGCACGCCCTTGGGGATGCGCCCGCCCAGCCGGCGGAACTTGGAAGGCATCTTGAGGAACTCGACGATTTCTTTGAGCTCGTCGGCCGCCTCGTCCACTCCGGCGACGTCCTTGAAGGTGACGCCGGTGTTCGACTCCATGTAGACGCGCGCCTTGGTCTTGCCGAAGGACATCACGCCGGGCGGACCACCGGGCATGCCGCCCGACATGCGCCGCGTGAGCCAGGAGACGAAGAGCAGGCCGATGCCGATGGGCACCACCAGCATCCAGAGCATGTCGCTCATGCCGCCCTCGGAGACGGCCTCGAATTCGATGTGCTTCTGCTGCAGCGTCTGCACCAGCTGGGTGTCACCGGTCACGCGGGTGGCGAACCAGGGCAGCTCGCCCTTCTGGCCCGCGCCGGGCTGCGCATAGCACTTCACCCACTCGTTGCTGAGCACGACCTTCTGGCAGCCGCCGCTCTGGATGCGCTCCATCAGCCGGCTGTAGGGCACCCGCTGGAATCCGGCGTCCTGGAACAGCGAACGCAGGAGCAGGAACCCCACCAAGAGGAGCAGCACGTAGACCAGCGGTGAACCGAACCTCGGACCCGCGCCGGGCTGCTTGTCGACCTTTTTCCCGCGCGGATTCGGCTTCCCAATCGCCATGAGGCGGACCCCTCCCGGGCAATGCTCCCCCACGCGAAGGTAGGGACGGGGCGCGTCATGTGCGAGGCCGAGGAGGGGGTTTGCTGGCGCTCAGTTCGTCAGATCGAGCAACTGAGCGACCGTCTTCTCGTCTGCTGCAGGGAACTCGTACTGATCCATCTCTTGCGGCGTGACCCAGCGGTGGTCGTGCACCTTCTTGTGGTCGATCTGCCCGCGCAGGAGCTTGCAGCGGTAGACGCGGAAGTCGATGTCGTAATGCGGATAGGAGTGCTGGACGTGGATGACACGATCGCCCACGTCCACGTCGATCTGCATCTCCTCGCGCAACTCCCTCGCCAGCGCCACCTCGTCGGTCTCACCTTCCTCCACCCGGCCGCCGGGGAATTCCCACAGGAGGGGGAGGGTTGCCGTTGGGCGACGTTGGGTGATGAGGTACTTGCCGTCCTTCTCGATCATGGCGGCGACGACTCGGATGCGCGAGGGCATGGGCTCCGACGATAGACCCCCGTGCAGCGTCGGGCAAGGCGGCCGAAGGCTCCCTTGCACGGCTGGCGGCGTCGCTTAACCTTGTAGGGAGGAGGCCGGATGGCTGCGTTCGTCGTCGCGCTCGTGCTCGCCCAGGCCGCCGTGCCGGCCAAGGCCCGGGCGCCGAAAACGCCTGCAAAACCCGCCGTCACCGCGCCGGCTCCGCCCCCGCCCCTGTGCGCGGGCGACTATGCCGACGCGCTCCCCGCCGAAAAGGCCAGCGCCATCGCGGACGGCGGCAAGGAGCCGTTCGTCTTCGCCATCCGCAACACCACCACCTACGAGCACGTCTACTACGGCAGGGACGGCAAGCTGCGGCGATCGTACCTGCGCTCGGTGACGCACGGAACCGGTTTCGCCTATCACGTGGTCAACGGCGAGACGCAGATCGTCACCAACGAGCACGTGGCCAGCCAGCCCGAGGTCACCGACGAGGATCACCCGGTGGAGGGCGTGCCCATCGGCAGCAAGAAGGTGCGCGAGCAGCTCAAGATCGTGCGCGACGAGACCGACGACTACGAGCCGGGGCACACGCCGCTGACCAAGCTGCTCTCCGATCCGCAGGCGGACATCGCGGTGCTCAAGGCGCGCAAGGTGATGACGGTGATGCCATACCGGGTGGGCCGCTCGGGCGCGCTGCGCTCGGGGAACCTGGTCCAGGTGCGCGGCTTCCCGCTGGGCGCGTTCGCGGCGCTCAACAGCGGCAAGGTGATCAAGCCGTCGACGGTGGACTCGGAGCGGGCCTGGAACCACGTCGACTTCATGGTGGACGCGCTCCTGGCGCAGGGGAACAGCGGCAGCCCCGTCTTCGCCATCTC
>Ga0136846_1209010_pt1 | contig 25849 bp, 28 predicted proteins | sample HopSoiMetagenom2_FD_96841 | JGI IMG/M metagenome (GOLD analysis project Ga0136846, IMG submission 96841) | Grasslands soil microbial communities from Hopland, California, USA - 2 Assembly 2016 (version 4) | ecosystem: Environmental > Terrestrial > Soil > Grasslands | place: USA: Hopland... | reverse complement strand
GACCGAGATCTGACCGGTCCTTCCCGCCGGGAAGTAAAGGGTGCTGAAGGCGCCATCGTCGGTCTCCCGCGAGAACACCTTCGGCAGCACCGTGCCGCCGACCCCGACTGGCTCGCCCAGATACCAGTTGAGGAGATTGATCACGTGCGCCGCGTAGTCGTAGAGACAGCCGCCGCCCTCGCCGCTCTGGCTGCGCCATGTCTTGCCCTTCGCCTTCAGCACCACCGGGCCGTATGCCTCGCCGAAGGCGTGCGTCACCTCGCCGATCGCACCGGCCTCCAAGAGCGCCTTCACCTCGCCGAAAGCGGCGACGAAACGGTTGTGGTAGCCGACCTGGGTGACCAGGCCGCGCTCGCCGGCCAGCTCGGTGAGTCGCCCGGCGTCCTCGGGGTCCAGGGTCAGCGGCTTCTCGCAGAACACGTGCAGATCCCGCTCCAGGGCCGCCTGGACCATCGCGGCGTGAAACTTCGACGGGGTGGCGATCAAGACCGCGTCGAGGTTCGCCTCGGCCAACATCGTCTCGTAGTCGCCGTACGTCTTCAGCCCGGTGTGCTTGCCGAGCACGCCGAGCACATAGCTCGAGGAGTCGCATATGGCGGCCAGCTCGACGCGGGGATGGGCGCCCAGCAGAGCCTGGTGCGAAAGCCCCATCTTGCCTAGCCCAACCGCGCCGACCCGGATCATGCCGCGATCCCCACGGGCGCCTGCCGCCTTCGACTCAGCTCGCCGGCAAGCCGATCGGCGAGGCGAATCGAGAAAGCGATCAGCATGAAGGTCGAGTTGGCCTGGCTCGAGGTCGGGAAGGTCGAGCTGCTGGCGACGAAGAGGTCTTCGAAGCCATGGACGGCGAGGTTGGCGTCGACCACGCCGTCCCCGGCCTGGGCCGACATACGCGTCGTGCCCGCCTGGTGATAGCCACCGAAGAGCTGCTCGCGGACCGCCCCCTCGACGTCGTCGTGGAGCATCTCGACCTCGCCCAGGCCCTGCTCGCGCAAGGAGCGGTCGAGCAGCTCGTGGGCTCGCCTCACACTGCCTACGTCCTCGTCGCTGAAATGCAGATGCGTGCGCAACCGAGGCATCCCCATCGCGTCTCGCTCGCGGCTCGGCTCGACGTAGCTCTGCCAGTGCGGGAGGTGCTCGCCGTGGTAGAGCAGCGGGTAGGCGTTGGCGGCGCTGGGGACGAAGAAGCCGGGGACCTTGCGGCCGCGCTTGAGGAAGCGGCGATAGCCGAAGGCGGCGGCGAATGCACTCGCCGGACCGATGTCCCGAGCGACGTTGCGCAGGTGGGCACGGACCGTCGTCGGGCGACTCGATTTCGTGTGCGCCTGGCGAATCCCCTCGGCGACGAAATAACGGCCAAGGGGCGAGATCAGCATCAGGTAGACAAAGGAAAGGATGCCGTTGCCGTGCGAGGCGTCCGCGATCTCCGGGTTGACCAGCCAGATCGCCGCGTTGGGCAGGCCAAGCTCGCGTTGCGCTTCGGCGCTGAAGGTAAAGCGACGGCGCACGTAGACCCCGTCGCGATCGCGCTCGTGGTCGTAGATCGTCTGCTGCGGCGGCGTCGAGAATCGCACCCGGCCGACCCGCGCCTCGACGTGGGCCATGTACCAACGGCCGAGGTGCCCTGAGTGGTTGCCGATCCCGTCTGGGTCGTGCCGGGTGGAGGAGAACAGCAGTCGCGTCGACTCGAGGCCCCCGGCGGCAACCACGTACCTGGCGGCTTTGATCTGGCTCCGCCGTCCGTCCTTCGACCTCGCTTCCAGGTGTTCCACCCTGCGGCCGCCCTCGCAGCTGCCGGCCTTGGGAACGATCTCCGTGCAGGTGAGCCCCGTCCGCAGCCGCAGCGACGGCGAGCGTTCGAGCGCCCGGCGATAGACCCGTCCGAAGTTCGTCGGCAGCGACCAGCGCTCGAGCGCGCTGGCCCGCACCTCGCCATCGGTGAAGCCGGGCACGATCGACCGTCCGATCAGCTCGGGAAGCTGACCGGCATCGAAAGCGGCGTCCCCGCAACGACACCACTCACAGGCCCGCTGCAGGTAGGGGGCGATCTCCTCGTAATCCAGCGGCCAGCGAGCATCGCCGACAATCGGCCGGGGCTCGAAGTCGATCGGGTCGAACGGCACGCAACGCCCTCCCCAGATGTTGGAGGCGCCGCCGACTTGGCGACGGGTCGCCAGGGCCGGCTCGACATGATGCGGGTCCTTCCCCGCCGTATCGCCGAGGCGCTGGACCTCGGCATCGAAGTGGGTGCCACCGCTCTCGAGCAAGATGACGCGATGCCCCGCGCGGGCCAGCTCCAGGCCGATCGCGATGCCCGCCGGCCCGGCGCCGATCACGGCGACGTCGGTTTCAAGACGCTCAGCCACGGGCAGGTCTCAATAGGTCGACCCCGAACGTCATGCTTGACCTGACCGCACTGCTCATCTCACTGATCGCGCTGTCCTGGCTCTTCGCGGCCATCGTCGTCGTCGCCGCCTGCCGGATGGCCGCCAAGGCCGATGCCGGCCTTCGGCTGACCGGGAGCTCCCACGCGGCGCATCTCAGATCCCCCGCCGCCCGACGACGTGCGGGACGGTGCGCAGCAGGATCTTGATGTCTCCCCACAGCGACCAGTTCGCCACGTAGAGGTAGTCGATCGCGCTCATCTCGCGCAGCGGCACGCGCGCCGGGCCGAGGATCTGCCAGGGGCCGGTCAGGCCTGGCATCAGCTCCAGCCGGCGCCGGTGCCAGCCCTTGACGTTGCGGTCCTCGTCGAGGACCAGCGGCCGCGGGCCGACCAGGCTCATCTCCCCGGTGATGATGTTGAAGAGCTGCGGAAGCTCGTCGAGCGCCGTCTTGCGAAGGACTCGGCCAACCCGGGTCACGCGCGGGTCATCGGCGATCTTGAACAAGCCGTCCTGGGCCTCGTTGCGGTCACGCAGCGAATCCTTGAGCGCGTCGGCCCCCGGCACCATCGTGCGGAACTTGAGCAGGCCGAAGTGCTCACCGTGCCGTCCCACCCTTCGCTGCCTGAAGAAGACCGGGCCACGGCTGTCGAGCTTGATCGCTACCGCGATGGCGATCATCAGCGGCGCCACAGCGAGCAGGCCGAGCGATGCGCCGATCAGGTCGAAAGCTCGCTTCACCGTCATCGAGGAGCGCGTCAGGGCAAATCGCTTCACCCCCATCACCGTGACTCCGTGGAGGTCGTCGAACTCCACCGAAGAGCCCACCACCTCCAGCATGCGGGGCAGCACGCTGACCTTCACGCCCACCGCCTCGAGCGTGCAGATCAGGTCCAGCATCTGGTCCGCTTCGACGCTGTCGGGCGTGACGATCGCGCGCTGCACGTCAAGCGACTGGGCAAGGTCTCGAATCTCGGAAAGGCGCGGGGCCGAGTAAGCGTCGGCGGACCAGCTGACCGCATCGGCGGGATCGATATGAGCGACCAGGTCCGCCTTGATCCCATGCGGACTGGCGAGCTTGGATTCGATCGTCTTCGCCGTGCAGCGATCGCCGATCAGCAGGCAGCGCTCGGCGGGTGCGCTGCGCAGGGCGATCGCACGGGCGCTGGTGCGGGCGATGATCAAGAAGATGATCAGCATCCCCCAGAGCAGCAGCGCCTCCTTGCGGTCGAGGGTTCCGCCGGTGACGACGAATCCTCCTGCCAACCATGCGCAGAGCGCGCCGAGCGTCGCGACGTGGAAGAGCTTCGGCGCCTCATCCAGCGTCGTCTTGTGAAGAATCGCCTCGTCGCGGTCATATAGGCCGAGCACCTTGGCGCCGAGGATCAGCCCGACCAGGCCCCAAACGCCCACCCAGGTGAGGCGCGGCGATCGCGAGAAGATCTGCGAGAGGACCAGGACAGCGACCATGAATGCGGCCAGGTCGGCGACGAAGAGGAGCCGCCGAAACAGCTGATCGCGCCGCAGGTTGACCCTCGTTCCCCGGCCGTGAGATTCGGCGGCACGCGGGCGGCTCTGCCCGTTCCCGAGGCGAGGGTCGGCCGCCGCGCCGCCGAGGTCCAAGGAACCCGGAGCAACCAGCGCCGATCTGGCCGGCGCAACCACTGGCGCATCGGTCTCGCCGCTCACCTCGCCGCCCGCCCTCTCATCGTGATCAGAGCCGTTTCACCCACCGCTGGCCACGACCACGTTGCCGTTCGGAATCGCCTCGAGCGGCTCACTCCCCAGAGAGAGGATTCCCGTTCCGAGGCCGCGCTCGGTATCCATGATCAGCTCGGCCGCTTCGGTCCGCGAGCGCACCCCAAGTTTGGCGAAGGCAGAGGAGAGGTGACTCTTGACTGTGCTCTCGGCGACGAACAGCTTCTCGGCGATCTGACTGTTCATATAGCCCATCACGACCAGGCCAAGGATCTGCTTCTCGCGCGGCGTAAGCGAGGCCGGTTCGATCTGCTCAGAATGCGACCGCGGTACACATACCTGCCCGGCCCCAACTGCCTGCAGGGAGGGCTGAAGGGCAGTGGCAAGCTCCTCCTCCAGCACGACGCCGGACGCGCCGCTCGACAATGCGACGCGCAAGTCCCCGGGGCGCAGCTTGCTGCACACGAACACCACCGGGGTCTTGACCATCGCGCTGCGCAGCCAAAGGAGGTCCTCAACCGCAACTTTGAGGTTGCCCCTCCCCACCCAGAGCGCGATCAGAGATGGGGTCTCGCCGGCCAGGGGCAGGTCCTCAACCGCGTCAAAGACCTGGATTCGAAAACCCTCGAGCAGCGGGCCAAGCTCGTCCAAGCTCGTCCTGCCGACCAAGGCGACCCTCGGCCGTTCCACGGCTCGATCGGTTGAACCATCGGGCTCTGCCTGAAGCGCTCTCGACACAGCCGCCTAACGCTCGACCCCGCCCCAGACTTACGGGTGGCCCGAACTTTTCTGTCGACCGGCGAAAAATACCTGCGCCTACAAGAGTACGCACCCAAAATGGGTGTAATGCACACACACATAAATGACCGGCGGCGTACCGCCGCCGGTCATGAAGCGCTGGGAACCGACCGATGTGACTAGTCGGTGCTCAGGGGTTGGACGTACACCCGGCTGCCGGGTTGCTGGGGCCAACTGTGTATCCCCCAACGGTTCCCGGATAACCGGAGTCGCCACCGCTGCCGCCAAGACAGGCAGCGGTCAGCTTCTGCAGATCGCCGTAGTCAACGATCCGGGGGGCCTCATAGGCCCCAAGGCTGTCTCTGTTGTTCATATAGTGGCCGCTCCTTATCTTTTACCCAACTAACCCCTGCCCCACCTCCATAATCGTCGGTGCGGTTGAGCTAGCGGTTACCTGTGACGAGCCTAGAGGAACCCCCATTTTGTTCAAGGGGGGAAAAAGTTGTAGACACAGCGGCGACCGTGGTCTCGACTCGCGAACGGCTTGCGGCGGGCAACCCCTCCCCAAAGTCGATCGGGGACGCAAGCGAGCGCAGCCACAGCTCCGCGGTGAGAAGGCGCCAGACCTGCCACATCCAGCGAAAGGGGCTGTTGCGGCGCAGCTCGTCGGAGTCGAAGAGGGCGCGGCGCATCGCGAGCGGCTCGACGTATGCGCCGAGCTCTAGATCCGGGGCGGTGAGGATCTCGCGCACCGCCGCCCCATCGGCGCCGTCGAGGCAATCGGCGATCAAGCGCTCGAAACGCGCCTTCCCCGGCCGCAACCGGACGGCATCCGGCAGCAGCCCAGCCATGCTCTGGCGCAGAACAGGACGGTTGAAACGTCGATCAAGGGTCGCCCGCGGGGGTTGGCGCAGGGCAAGCTCGACCAGATCCAGGTCGAGGATGGGGTGTCTGGCCCGCAAGCCGGCGAGCGCTGCCCGGCGGCGCTGGTGCTCGAAAACGCCCGCCTCCTCGATCCCCTTCGCAACCCCGTGTGCGGCGTTCGCCCACCAGCGCGGCCCGTCGAGCCGCTTCCAGGCGAAGGGATCATCGGAGGCGACCAGGTCGTCGAGGGTGCGCCGTCTCAACCACGCCGGTGCGGTCCGCTCCACCGCCGTCTTGCGGCGGAGATCGTGGAGCCGGTACGGAATCGCTCCCACCAAGGCCTCGGAGCGAAAGACCCGGGCGACCTCGCGCCGAGGCACGTGCGGCCCGCCCCCCGGCAGCTCAACCGCCAGTCGCAGGGCCTCGAGTGGGCGCCCCGCGCGCAGGCGATCCGCCAGCAGGTAGGTACGCGGGCCGAACAGCTCGTCGCCACCGTCTCCGTCGAGCATCGTGCTGACGCCTTCGGCGGCCGCCATTCGCATCAGCGGCAGGGTCCAGAAGTCTCCCCAGCCGAGCAACGGCATCCCCCAGGCCCCGAGATGCTCCAGAGCGCTGCCCAGCAATCCCCCGGTGCGGACCTCGGCGGTCACACCGGACAAGCCCAGATCCCGCCGCAGCTCCCCGATCAGCTCGGACTCGTCGGCATCGGGATGATCGGGAAAGGTCGCCGAGCAGGCCTGGATCTGTCCCGTGCTGGCGCCGGCGCCCAGAGCGGCAACCGCAGAGGAGTCCAGCCCGCCGCTCATCAGGACCCCGGTTGCGCCGTCGGCGGCGATCCTGCGAGTCACCGCCCGGCCGAGCCCCTCGCGTACTTCTGCTGCGAGCTCGACCGCCGGCACGTCGAGGGGCTCCTCGAAGCGGGGCGCCCAGAAAGTCGCCTCGCTTACCCCGTGGCGATCGAAAAGCAGCATTCCGCCCGGCTGGAGGCGGCGAACCCCGGCCCAGAGCGTCTGCATGCCAGGCCGGCTGCTGACCCCGATCCAATGCGCCACGCTGGCGGGGTCGGGTTGGGGCCGGCGCGGCAGCAGGGCGAGCAGATGGCGCAGCTCACTGGCGAATTTCAACCCTTCGCCGCCATCGCACAGGTAGAACGGCTGCACGCCGAGCTGATCGCGGGCGAGCAGGCCCTCGCCGCGCTGCGGATCCCAGACCAGCACGACGAAATCTCCGCGCAGGCGACAGGGAAGCTCTCTCCCCCAGCGTCGGTAGCCGGCCGCCAGCAGATCCTCCTCCGCGAGCGAACCGGCGAGGCCGAGCTCGGCTCCGAGCTCTTCGACGTTGTCGAGGACACCGTCAAGAAGGCAGAGGGGTCCGGTCGCTGTAAGTGGCGGTCCACTGAAGGCGACGCTCAAGGGACCGCTCTGCACCGTTCTCGCCTCGTGCGGCGCCAGCGCACCGGCCAGCCGCGCCGGCTCGAGGCGACCGCGCGGATCGAAGCTTCCAGCCAGCCAGCGGCTCATCGCTCGGCGATCCGCTTCTCGACCGCATCGGCAAGCTCAACAACGCCGACAGGCGGGCCGCAGACAATTCGCTCGACCCGGCAGCCGGCGAGAAGGGCGCAGGCATCGAGCAATCGCTCGAGCCGACCCGCTCCGGTGAGGACGAGGTTGAAAGTGGCGGAGAGCAGCGCTTGGGCATCGCCGGCAACCTCGAAGCGAGGCTGGGCAGGGCCGTCTGGATGACGTTCGAGGAAAAACAGCGTCCGCAAGGGCAGCGGCGTCGGCACGGTGAGCACGCGCGCGACCTGCTCCCTGTGGTCGGTTGCGAGGACCTCCGGCCTCGCGGTACCCCCGGCCGCGCTGAGGCGCTCCGCCTCGCCATGGTCTATCCCGGCCATGGGGGCGCCGGGATGCGCAACCAGCTGCCCGTCCACTCGCTCGATCGCGAGCACGTCGTCGGCGAGAAAGCCGGCCCCCCGACGGCACAGCTCGAGTGCCAAGGAGGTCTTTCCGGATCCCGAGTGACCGCTGAGTGCAACCGCCCCCCCTTCGGTGGCCACCGCGCTTGCGTGCAGAACCTCGAGGCCCTGGAGGACGGCGGCGAACGGCAGGGCCTGGGCGACCAGAAGCCGCTGCCACGCCTCATCTCGACCACCACCGACAGCGCCAAGCAACTTCTTCCCATCTGCGGAGATGACACTTGTTCCGTACTCGGGCCCCCAGATGCGGAAGCCCGACTCGACGTCAGACTCGATTTGGAAGTTCACCGATCCGCCCGGTTTACGCTGATCGGAGATCAACTCTGCCCCCGCCGGCCAGCCGATCGCCTCCGGGGCCTCCAGCAGGGCCAGCTCGAGGCCACGGCCGGTCGGCCCCGCCTCCGCCGGTTCCAGAAAAGACAACGGCCGGTCGGATTGCACGTCGAGTCCGAAGACGGTCGGCACGGCCCCGCCTACAGCTCGACGAGCCGACCGAACGAGTCACTCGCCGGGACGAGGACGGGGACGCCGTCGTGCTCGACCCAAGCGTGCGCGAGGAAGGCGGGATCGGTGCGAGCGGCGATCACCAGGCGGGCCGAGATGCCGCGTCGGTTCAGCAGTTGCAGCAGGACCAACGAGCGACGCAGGCAGCGGGTGTCCCCTGGCAGCAGCGCCAGAGTCCGTGAGACGGCGCGGCCGAGGCGGAGCGCCTCCTCGAGCGCATCGACGCGACGGGACGGCGCGGCCGCCGCGGACGAGCGCAGCCGTTCGACCACAGCGGTGATCGGGGCGCGACGCAACTCGCGCTGCGCACGCAGATAGGCGAGGACTATCTCGGTGGCGAGCCGCGTCCGCCCTGCCAGGCTCAACCGGCGCGCGGCGGAAGAAGTGGGGGCTGAGGTCGCCAGCTCAACCGCCGCCATCACCTGCCTCGATCTCGATCAGATCTCGCTCGAGCAGGGAGCTGCAGAGGCTGCACATGTCCCGCTCCGTCGTCGCCTGCGGCTGCTCGTATTCGCCGGCTGCAACCGTCGCCGCCTCGGAGACGGATCCGGCCCGCTCGAGCGTTTCGAGCATACGCCCCGCGGTCGGGTTGAGGCCGTGGTACTTGCCGGTCTGCAGGTTGAGCACGACCGTCTCCGCCGGGAAGGTTCGGTAGACGACGTGCTGGGGCACCTTGACCTTGGCTTTCAGCAAGTTGATCTGGCTTGGGATTGCGCTTGAGCTCATCGGACCTTCCTGACGCTTTCTCAGTACTCGATGATCGTTCCCCGCCGCTGGCCTACACGGATGGCGTGGTGGAGGGCGAATAGGGATGCCGGCAGCAATACGGCGGCGAAGCCGATCAACTTCGCGATCGCCGTGACCGTCGACGTATGCAGTGGACTGTCGACGAGAAGGTGGCGGAGCAATTCGGTCGCCGGCGTAAAGGGCTGCAGTTCGGACGCCGTCTGCGCCCATTCCGGCAGCAACGAGATCGGGAAGTAGAGGCCACCGACGATCGAGATCAGCGCGATCACCCAGCTCGTCCCCACGCTGCCCTGCTTGGTTGCGACGGTGAGGGCCGCGAACAGCAAGCCGAAGGGCAGGAACGAGAACAGCGCCAGGGCCATCGCCGGCACGCTGAGGGGCACCGTCGACCAGTGCAGTTGCAGACCGAACACGGCGCAGCCGAGGCCGAGCGTGATCGCGGCGAGGAGGAACGCGTAGAGCAGCGGGAAGAGCGTCATCGCGAGGACGCTGCGGATCGCGCCGAACGGGGAGAGCAGCAGCCGTTCGAAGGTCCCCGCCACCAGCTCCTGCCTGACCATTTCCGAGATCGAGAAGCAGGAATAGAGGACGCTGACCAGGGCAATGCCGACGACGACGAAGCCGAAATAGCTGGCCGGCGAGGGAAAGCCGCTGACGTGGACGAGGCGCGACACGTAGTAGAACAGCGTGAGGCTGAAGACCGAGGTCAGCACCTGGCTGACGATCCTCGTTCGGTAGGAAAGGAAGACGTGCAGGTCACGCCGCATCACGGCGCCAAAGGCAAGGCCGCTGCGTCTCAGATCGATCATGCCTCCACCAGCCTTCCGTCGGAAAGGACCCAGCGGGCGTCGAAATGCCGATCGAGGCTTTCGCCGCTGGGCGAGCACCACAGCAACGTCCCCTGCCGGGCCATCAGCTCGGCAATCGCCCGCTCGAGGATCTCCGCCCCCTCGGCATCGAGGCTGGTGAGCGGCTCGTCGAGCAGCACCACCTCAGGCCTGGCAAGGAAAGTCATCGCGATCCGCACCCGCTGGCGCTGACCCATCGAGATCCGGTCGACCCGCCGATCGGCGAGCTCCTCCAGGTCAAAGGCGCCGATCGTCTCCTCGACCCTGGTCTTGACCTGTGCCGGCTCGAGCATTGCGATGTGAGCCCAGAAGCGAAGTTGGCGACGCACGGTCAGGCGCGCGTAGAGCCCCCGATCGCCAGCCGGCAGGAACGAGAGCAGCTGCTGGTAGCGAGCACGATTCTCGGCCGCGGTGAATCCCCAGACCTGAGCCCGGCCGCGGTCTGGATCGATCAGTCCCGCGGCTATCCGCAGCAGCGTGGTCTTGCCGGCCCCGTTGCGACCGCCCACCCAGGTGGTCGTCCCCAGGTCCAAGGTCAGGTCAAGCCCCTCTAGCACCGGTGCCTGGCTCTTGTGCCAGCGCTTGTGCACTCCCCTCAGCGTCAGTGGAATGGCGTCGTCGGCCGGTACGGGGCTCGAGACCCCTCGGCCGACCGGCGCGAGCGCCGGGGGCTCTGCGACTGAGGCGGTTTCCTGCAGGGAGTGCAGCGTCATCCGATTCGCTCCGCGGCGAGGGTGGAGCGCAGGCCCAAGACGCCTTCGAGGGCATCCGCCAAGGCCGCTGGCCGATCCGAAGGGCCGCCGCTGAGCTGGATCAGGCGTGCCGATTCGACCAGGTCGGAGTAAAGGGCGAAGCGACTTGCATCGCGCCCCTCGTCATCCGGCAAGCCGAGCATGTAGGGGGCAAGCGCGAGGACCGTGCCGCTTAGCGCCTTTGCTTCGAGGACGAGGTCAGGCCCGCGTTCGAGGATGACGACCGCCGCCACCTCTCGGCTGCCGCTGCAGGCCCGGTGAGCCGCGAGCCAAGACTCGTCGCCGAGCTCGGCAAGCGTCTCGCCGAGATCGTCGCAATCGCCGTCGCCGGTCGCGATGTTCATGTGAGGGGTCCCGGCCTGCGCTTCGACCCCGCGCTCTCCCCGCGAGAGAATCAAGGTGTCGTCGGCGAACAGTGGCCAACCCCTGCGGGTCAGCTCCCGGGCGAGCGTGGACTTCCCGGTTCCGCTCGGAGCGGCGACCGCGACGACTCCAAGCGGGGTCTCCACCGCGCAGCCATGCAGTGCCTCGTTTCCGTGGGCGATGCTGACGTTGGGCAGAACGCGGCTCAGCAGAACCCGCTGCCAGTCGAGCTGGGCAGCGTTCCGGGGCGCACAGCCAAGCCGGTCGCCGGTGGGACTGAGGTGAAAGCGAGCTCGATCGCCGTAGGCGAAGCTGAGGTCGCCGTCGATGCCCCGCTCGATCGTCAGCATCTGGCCGTCACCGAGCCGCCCACGCCACGGCGAGGGCCCGATTGGGCCGCTCCAGGCAGCCTCCAGATCGGCGGGCGCTTCGAGAGCCAAGACCAGCGAAGCAGGTCGCTCGAGCTCGGCCGGCGCCATGCCGGGGAGCGGAAACGAGGAATGCAGTGAAAGCCCGTAGGCGACGTAGCCCTCGCTCATCGCCCATCTCTAGTGCGAGTGCCCACGGTGAGACGGAATCCCGCGACCAGGTCGTTTCGGCGCGCAGCGGAGATAGGTGCGGCCCCCGGAGAGATGCTCGCCGAGGACCGTCGTCAGACGGACCTTGACCGTGAATGGCCCAGCCGGCAGCCGGTCGAGATTGAGGATCGCGGTAACGGTTTTGCCGTGCCGTTTCAGTTTCGCCCGACGGTGGATTTTCCCGCTGCTCAGCCCGACGACGATCTTTTTGAGGGGATCGTTGTTCGGAGCATGCACGCGAATCCGCAACCTCGAGCGGCTGATGCATTTCCGATTTGAAGGCAGGACCACGTAGCGGCTGAACTGCGCGGAGGAGACCGCGGGCAGGGAGGCGACCAGGGCCGAGTCCACACAGCCGAAGGTGGCGCCCGCCATCCCGCCGTCCGGAGCAATCGTTGGTTGCGACGCACTCCCCGGTTCGCTGAAGCAGGCGCGTAGGAAGCGCTCGCCGTTGCGGGCCTGCATGACTCGCCAAGCGGTCGGGCCAAGCGCGGGATTGGCAATGCAGTCCCCCGTCGCAAAGAACCACTGATGCAGCCCCCAATAGGACCCGTCCGACTGGCGGCGCATTTCCGTCCACATCCGCTCCGCCGTGGGGTGGGTGCATTGAGTGAACTTCGTCGGCGCAACGACGATGCCGACGAGGGCATCCCCTTCGGACTGAATCGCCACCTTGCCGCCGTTGAATGACCAGACGCCTTCGATCGAGGAATCGGCCCGCGCGGAAGCGGCTCCAAAGACAAGCAGCGCGGCGATCGTGGTTGCGATCCCCAAGAACCCGCAGACGGTCGCCAACCGGTCCATCCGAAGCAGGCCGAAGGGCCTTTCTCTGCAGCGCACGAGGGGCATCGCCGCGGTAACGCAACGTAACTGGGTTTTCTTACGGCAGCCTCCCGCTGCCCAGCTCCGACGGCAGGAACCCGCGCCTCCAGATCGGCAAAACACGCACCGGACAAGTATCTCGTCCTTTTTTGGTCCCAAAATTGCGGTCTTTGGAGACTGATGAAATCCCTGGACCTGAGCGACGAGAAGGCACTCAGTGAAATCTTTTCGATTGACAAACCCCCACATTTGCGTTGTTGTAACGACCAGGCGCCCGGGGGTTGGGCGCCCAGATTCGCCCTTGGGGGGCCTCGGGCGGATTTCCAGTCTGAAGTCGACGGGGGAATGGGGATGGATGGAATACGCGAGTCGGTGAGCACTCGATCCGAGTTCGGATCAACCGTGGCCGATCCACTGGCTGCTGCGATCGGAAATGGCGATAGCCAATCGGTCAAGCTGGCGATCGCGCGCGCTCAGGCCGGCAACATGCAGGCCCTGAACTTCCTATATCTCCGCCACGCCGACGAAGTCCTCCGTTTCGTCAAGAGCCTCGTCCGAGACCATCACGAGGCGGAGGACATCACCCAGAATGTCTTCATCAAGCTGATGCGGGTGATTGGAAAGTACGAGCCGCGTGAGGTGCCTTTCTCAGCTTGGATTCGAAAAGTCGCTCGCAACATGGCCTTGGATCATCTGCGCGCCCGACGGCTGACGCTCTTCGAAGACATTCAGGTGGCTGATGCCGGTTGCAGGCTGGCCAGCCGGGAGCGCAGCCGCGACCTCTGCGAGGCGCTCGACCGACTCACGGAGGAGCAGCGGGAAGTCCTGATCCTCAGGCACATAGTCGGGCTTTCGCCGGCCGAGATAGCCAAGCTGCTGGGCAAGAAGGAAAACGCAATTCACGCGCTTCATCACCGCGGCCGGCTGAGTCTTCAGTCGGCCCTCGTGGAGCTTGGCGCGGCGCCGGTGGTGGCGAGCTCCGGAGCCTCCTAGAGCTCCTCTTCTTCCAGGTTGTCGAGGATCTTCTCGGTGAGGCGACCGCTGTCTCGGTCGGCGAGGTAATAGAGGGCGCCGTGCTGCAGGAGCCGATCCGTTGAGACTCGCTGCCGTTCTGCCTCCAGCGAAAAGGCCGCCCAGGCCGCCCGGTCGACATCGAGCTCTATCGACGTCGCCTCCCCCGCCTCCTGCTCCTGGTCAAGGCCAGAGCAGGGCCAGCCAGGACGGCCTGAATCGCGCTCAGCGAGGTAATAGCGAATGGCTCGCATCAGCAGGACGCCTTGGCTCGTCCGACCGCCGGCCGACGCGTCCTCGAGCAGGCCAAGAGTGAAATCGTCAATTACCACAGCAACAGTGCGCTCCATTGGTCGGCACTATTATTTCGTTTTGCGGGCCGACAAGTTCCCGACGAATCTACCGACATACCGACCCGGCGTGGACCTCACTCGACTGATCTCCTACCCCGGTCGGAAGAGCCATGAGCTGCAGAGGCTCCCCTTGGCGGCGGGGCACAAATGGCCTCAACGCCCATTCTTCCCGTAGACGAGCCCCGCGCAATAAGAGTTTCCCCACGCCTCAGCGCAGAAGAACTCGGCAACGTTTGAGCAGCTCCTCGAGTGTCTTGGGCCGCAAGCTACCGAGGCGTCGGCTGATCCGCTCGTGGGAAATGGCGTGCAGCTGCTCGGGCATCGCAAAACCATCTTCCCCGAGGCCGCCCTCTGAGGCGGAGATGGCCAAATGCAGGTTGCCCTGGCCGCCGGCGCCGCCAAGAGCTCCCCCAGCAGGTCGGGCAGCGGAGCCGCGACCGACTCGTAGACCCTCACCCAGCCTCGTGGACCTCCGGCGGGGCACCCCCCGGCAGCTTGAAACGGCGCTCAGCCGTTGACGGCTTTCTTCAGTTCAGCTCCGGCGCTGAACTTTGCCGCCGTTTTCGCCGCGATCTGCATCGACTCGCCAGTCTGAGGATTGCGGCCCACTCGAGCCGGCTTGTCGACGGTCGAGAATTTGCCAAAGCCGGTGAATTTGACGTCGTTGCCGGCTGCGAGCTGGGCGGTGATCTCCTCGACCGTCGCCTCCACCGCGAGCTTTGCCTGGCCGGCCTGAAGACCGGTTCGCTCGGCCACCAGCTTTGCCAACTCGTCCTTCGTCGTAATCGCCATCTTCATCTCCTCCTGTATTGGGCGTGAGGTCAACCCGGGCCTACTGTCCACCGGCTTTCTACAGGTCCCGGCGGGCGGCCTTCCTGCGCGCAGCCAAACCGGCAGGTCCGAAGCAAGCAAGTGGGAACGGCCGGGGGCCACTGTCGCAGTTTCAAAGAGGGTCCGATTCGGTGCTCGGTACATGGGTAATACCGGACAAAGACACCTATCCAAAAGGAGAGGACCCCATGGCACGCAAAGAAGAACAGGAAGACGTCGAGCAGCAAGAAGACGACGAGGGTCAGGACGTCGAAGAAGAGCAGGGTGGCATCTCGATCAACATCACCGAGGACACGATCACAATCGACCTGCCCCGTGATGGGAATGAGGGAGAAACCCTGAGCCAGCTCGGCAAAATGGTCGAAGGCTTGGGCCAGTAGAGCCCTCGCCCCGTAGTTCCTCGCCGCTGTTCATCCGGGGCCTCCTTGAAGGCCGGGGGTCTGGGGGGTCCCGAGCACCCAGACCAAGGGGGGCACGGGTGAAGCGCGGCGAGCCGCTAACAACTCGACGGCAACAGGGACTCGACGGGACAGGATCCTCTCCGTTTGAATCGGAGCGAAGCCAGCCAGCCCCTTCCTCACGCGAGGGGGACTGAACCGAATGTTCGAGCGACGGACTCCAGACCCCGGAAGGGGCCTTCCTCGGATCAACGCTTGAACAAGTCGCGCAGGTGACCTTTCTTCTTGCGAGCCTCGCCCTTCGTTTGGCGGGCCCGTCCCTTGGTCTTTGCCTCGGGGCTGCCCTTCAGTGCCCCAGCAGCCTCACGGGCTCGGCCGCGAGCCTTGTCCAGGGTGCCGCCGCTCTTGTCTCTCGTCTTGCTTTTCATCCTTGACCCTCCTTCAGCTACTGCTTTTCCGGTTTTGCTCAGGCCCCTCGGCGTCCTCCGAGGAACCCGGCCCCCCAAGTCGCGCGGCAGCCCGCCAGCGAACGCGAACATCCCGGTAGGTGACCCCCGGCTCGACCTCGTCTGGAAGGTTCTGGCGCTCGCTACCCGAGGCCGTTTCCAACTCCCCGTGGCCCTCGGGCTCGCGCAACTCCCCGTGAAGCTCGACCCGCGTCTTCGGCTTCTCTCGAAAGCGCAGTCGCTTGGCCTTGACGCTCGCGCCGATCTCGACATCGGCGTCCTTGACACGATCGGGATTGCCCTTTCTCGCCATAGCTAGGCCTCCTGGGCCTGCCTGACGTCGCGGATCGTGACGCGGCCTTCCGGTCCGGTGCCCTCTATGTCTTCGAGGTTCACTTCCAGCTCCTCGGCGGTCCTCATCGCAGCCTCGGTCGCGTTCAGCTCCTCGGCTTTGCGCTCCTTGCGTCGCTCGCCGACCTCTTTCGCCTTCCGGGCCGCAGCGAGGCCGAGCTCCTTCGCCTCATCGGAAGCGGCCGACTTGAGCTCGTGCGCGACCATTTTCGCGGCGAGCTTGGCAATGCCGGTCGCACTCGTATCGACTCCGCCACCGCCCCCGTTTCCGCCGAGTAGGCTCGCTGCCGCTTGGTCGACCTCTCCGAGGGCGCCGCCCGCGCCCTCGGCGGCACCACCCACCGCCTCGCCGACGCCCTGGCCGGCCTGACCTGCTGCCTGGCCCGCTTGACCGGCCACCTGACCGAGCCCCTCGACTGTCTGGCCGACATTTCCAACCGCCTGTCCGGCCCCTTCGCCGACATCGCCAACGGCCTGGCCGGCACCCTGACCGATGTCGCCGACGGCCTGGCCAGCCCCTTCTCCGAGCTGACCGACTGCCTGGCCGGCGCCCTGACCGACATCTCCGACGGCCTGACCGGCTCCTTCGCCGATCTGACCGACAGCCTGATTGGCTCCTTCACCGATCTCGCCGACGGCCTGGCCGGCTCCCGACCCCACGTCCTGGACGGCTCCGCCCGCACCTTCCCCGACGTCCTCAACCGCCTCGCCGGTTTTGCCAAGAGCCTGTCCGGAGCCCCGGCCGACGTCTTCAATCGTCCGCCCGAGGCTTTTCACGAGCTCAGGATTGCGGTCGATGGTTGTGAGGACGCGGTCGACGATCGCCGCGACATGGTCGAGCCGGACTTTCAGCAGCGCCTGCGCCTCGACCCCCTTGATGTCGATTCTCAGCTTGCCGAGGTGTACGTCGACCCCGGCGTTGAGTTTGACCAGGTCCAGGACCTTCGCTTTCAGCGCAACCCGGGCGTCGAGGTTGTCGAGCTCGAGATGGATCGAGTCGACCTTGACCACGGGAACGTCGAGAAGGACGTCGGGATCGCCGCGTGGGTCCTCCATGTCAGAGAGCGCATACGCCTCGTACTCGCGCTCGGCGGCGGTTCCCGCCTCGGCGACGTTCTGTGCGAAGCGGTACTTGTCTGACTTTTCCGAGGCACGCTGGCCTTTGCGCTGGCCGCGCTGAGGAGCCTTGACGTCTTTGCTCGTCCTCCCCGTGGTTTTCGAGTTTCGCGAAGATTTGGTCTGCTGGGAAGCCATCATTTGCCGCCTTTCTGGCCCTGTGCCTGACCGCCGCCGCCGGCTTGCCCCTGGGCGAGGCCCTCGCCTGCCTGACGGGCGCCCTGGCCAACCCCGGCGACCCCCTGGGCGGCGCCCTGGCCGGCTCCCGCAACGCCCTGGGCTCCCCCCTGTCCGAGCGCAGCGACGCCCTGCTGGGCTCCCTGGCCCACGCCCTGAAGGGCTTGATTCGCGCCTTCGCCGACCTGTCCGACGGCCTGGCCGGCCCCTTCGCCAATCTGACCGACCGCTTGCCCGGCGCCTTGGCCGACGTCCTGCACGGCACCCTCGGCGCCTTCGCCCACGTCCTCCACCGCCTCGCCGGTCTCACCGACGAGGTGCCCAGCCCCTTCGCCCAGCTCTTCGGCAGCGTGGCCGACCCCTTCGAGCAGCTCCGGGTTGCGATCGAGCGAGATCAGCACGCGCTCGAGGATCAAGCTGACGTTGTCGAGCCTGGCCTTCAGAAGTGCCTGTGCCTCGACCCCCTCGATCTTCAGCTCCACTTTGCCGAGGCTGACGTCGGCGCCGACGCTGATCTCGACGAGATCTCGCACCTCTGCGATGACTGCCACCTGCGCCCGCAGGTCGTCGACCTCGATGTCGATCTCATCGACCTTGACGACAGGGACGTCGAGCAGGACGTCCGGACCGTCGGGAAGCTCGTGTGGATCGACGATCGAGTAGTCGGCGAACTCGCGCTTTGAACGGGTACGCCGCGAAGACGACTTTCCGTTGCCATGAGAGGATCGGGAGCGCGTTTTGCGTTTAGAAGAGCTGCTTGACCTCGACCGATCTTTTTTCTCCGCCATTGGGCGTCTTCTCCTCAGCTCGTGGCGTGGCTGCCCGCACTCAGCTCTCTCTTCAAGGCCGAGCAAAGGCGATCCTGGGCAGGCGCACCTTGGTTCAGAATCTCTATTCGGTGCGGTACCCGCGCCAAATGGGGGTAAACCGGTGATCCGAGTTTTGCCGTTGGAGCCAACTCATCCCCGCAGCTTGTCCTCGAGGGCCCCGGCCACCTGCTCCAGGTCGATGCGCCGGGCGCGGGCGTAGGCGGCACGCGCCGCGACCGCGAGCCCAACGCCCGCGGCGACTGCGCCGACGCCGCCGAGGTGGTGGCTTCGGCTCTCGGTCTGCCGCGCCGGCTGCTCGCCGTTCTCCTGCAGGAAGGATTCGAGAGCCGCCGTAGCGATCCGGTTGAGGTCGTGCGCCATTTCCCTCGCCCCTCTAAGACCCTGAGCTCTGGTGGCGCAGGACCCGGTAGGTAAGGGCGCCGGCGGCCGTGCCGACCGCGACCGCCGCGCCGATCGCACGAGGTGGTGCGGGGCGCTTGCCGCCAACGCGATCGGCAACGACACGGGTCAGGAAGCCGCTCATCTCATTCCCCTCGCCTCATGAGCGGGAGGTGCTGCGTTTGCGGGTCGAACCCGAGCGCGAGCGTTTTTTGGCGGAGGACGCTTTGCTTCGACTGCTGGCCATTCGGCGGCGCTGGCTCCCCGAGGAGCTGGAGCCGGACCGGCGAGAGGACGAAGCCTGTTTTTTCTCCTCTTGCGGCTGCGGCGAGTGCGAATGCTCCTTCTCGTGGATGTCGTCGAACTCCGCGTATTCCCGATCTTTGTCGTATTTCTCGTCATGGCCCTCGACGAGCTCGCCGTCGTGGATCACCCCACGCCAGGCACCGGTCTCGGTCTCCTGCATCTCGATGTAGGCCTTGAAGCGGGACAGATCGGCGCGCACGGCGCGCTTCACGTGACGCATCCCGCGAGCCGCTTTCTCGATCAACGAGCCTGGCTCGACGTCGAGCGAGACTTGGACGCGGGTGAGGCGAGGGGCGAGCTCGTGGAAGCTGACGACGCCGGTGTGGGTGACGCCCTCCTTGACGCTCCACTGGATTCGCTCGTCCGGTCGCTGCTCGACGATCTGGCCGACGAACTCCTTCGACATGCCCCAGACCTTCGTCTTGAAGGAGACGGTGCAGTCGTCCTCCTGCGTGGCCTGGTCGAGCCGATGCATGAACTGAGGCCATTCCTCGAACTGGGTCCACTGGTTGTAGGCGACCGAGATCGGCACCGCGATGTCCACGGCCTGCTGGACCGGCATCCGCCGGCCCTTGCCGACGCCCGGTGTGCCCTTGCCTTTGCTGTCACCGCCGCCGCCGGGAAGCATCTTCTTGCCAATCTCCTTGGCGAGCCCGGAGGCGCCGCCGGCCTTCTCAGCCGTCTCGCCGGCAGCGTCCTTGACGCCCTTGCCGACGGTGTCCTTGGCGCCTTCGGTCAACTTCTCGACAAGGCCCGAGCCGTTCTCGCCGGTCGACCCGCCGACGCGTTTCATCACGAGCTTTTTGGCAGCCTTGCCGGCGAGAGGGACCGCGCTTGCCAGGACGGCGCCAGCGGCGAGCCCGCGCGCGCCGGAGAGGCCGTTGTCGCCTCCGCTGCTGAAGGGCACCTTGCTATGTCCGTTGCCGGAAACGCTGTGGCTGGCCTCCCGGGCAATCGTTCCGAGCGCGGCTCCAATCACGTCCCGGGCATCTTTGACGTCCTTAGCCATTTGTTTCCTTTCTTCGCTCCTCCTGGACGGGCGGGGAACGATTCGAGTTCCTCAGCTACTACCCGTTCAGGGAATCGATCCAATCATTGCCATAGATCTCCTCCTGGCCACACTCACCATCCTTCAGCCAGTGCAGCTGCTGCCTAGGGGAGCTACCCCGTATTGGACGAGATATGCGATGGAAACAAAGATCTCGCGCCGACGACATCGTTAGCGTCACTCGGGCAGGACTTCGAACCGCCCCCCAGGACAGAAGTCGCGTCCGCCAAGATCGTCGTTAGGCAGTTGCCGAAGCGAGCAGCACCACGTTCGAGAAGCTCAGCGGCTTCGAGCCACCCGCAGCATCCGCTGCAGCCTGCGTGATCGCTTCCCAGGCCTCCTCCTGAGCCTCGCCTGCGTGCTGCTCGATCATCGCCCGGATCGGGGCGGCGATCGCCCGGACGTAGGCGGTGAAGTGCTCCGGGGACTCGAACTCGAAGGTGACCTCGTCCTCCTCCACGGCGACCTTCGAGAACCCACCTCCTTCGAGCAATCCGCCGATGGCAGCGGGGGTGGGCCGCGAGAGGGGCCCTGGGGTTCCGGCCGGGGGCCGGGGCACGTCCAGTCGCTCCATCGTCGTCCTGATCGGAATAGAGAGGAAGGGGACCTGACCGGGCTCCCCCCACGAGCTGATCGCCATCCGAGCGCCCGGTCTGAGGAAGCCTCGGATGCGCCCCGCGGCGGCTTCCGCGTCAGGCTCGAAGATGATTCCCCAGCGCGATACGGCGGCGTCGAAACTGGCGGGCGGAAAGTCGAGGCTCGAGGCATCTGCCTCCCTGAACTCGACGTTGCCCAAGCCGGCAGCCGCCGCGCGTTCACGCCCGAACGCGAGCATCTCGGCGGAGATGTCCGTGGCCACGACGCTGCCCTCCGGGCCGGCCTTGCGCGCGGCGGTGAGCGCCGGCTCGCCATAGCCGGCCGCGACGTCCAAGACCCGGCTTCCCGACTGCACGTCAGCGAGCTCCACCAGCCGCTCGCTGATGTGCCTGTCTGCACTGTCATTGAACTCGCTCCAGGCCTTCCATCCCACCGCAGCAGAGTCCCAGTTCTTGTGCTGCGCCTCCCGGAAGTCGACCGAGTCGATCGCCTCAGCTTCCATGCTCGCTCCTCCTTGCCACCCATTGCAGTGCACGGCCACGCTGACCAACTCCGCCATTGCTTGTAGAGGTCGAAGTTGTGGTGCTCGCGATAGCCATCGGTCAGCCGTTCACGCTGGCGTTCCACACTCGCGATCGCAGAAGTCAGGGATCGCGTCGACGAAGTCCTTCTGCTCGTCGCTTAGGGCGAGAGCCTATCGACGCAGTGTGGCGAACTGCTCTCGGTCGCCGGCCTGCTCGGGCGTTCGCCAGACCCGGCTGCTGGCGCAGTCATCCTCAGATGACGTGCTAACACACAAGCGGCCGCCCTTGAACCGGGGCGGCCGCTCGAGCTGCTTCCGGCGCAGATGCGCGCTAATGATTCATTGTCAGGTATGTGACACGAACAGCTGGATCGGCGAGGTCACTTGATAAGAAGGGTGGACGACGGGACTCGAACCCGCGGCCACCTGGACCACAACCAGGAGCTCTACCAACTGAGCTACGTCCACCGCGTGGCATCAATCTAGCGGCCGGGGCGACTGTTGAGGGATCAGGCTGCGGGCCGAGGCGCTTCCGCCAGGGTGGCGAAGGTTTGGAGGCTCGCGTTGTGCGCTCGATCCGGCTTGGCCGAGCGCGCCCACCGCTCATCCTGTCGTGGTCGGGCAGCGCCTAGCCGGCCAGTGGTTTGACCGTCTGCACGTGAGCCTGCCTGCGGCATCGAGGATCCGGTGCAGCGCCTCCCATGGCACGTGCTGGATCGCCAGCCGGAGTTGGACGGTCGTCCATCTTCATGGCGGTCGAGGCCAGCGGCGCTACGGTTCGGGAATGCGCAGGCCAGGCCTCGCCACTTCCGGCCCGGGGCCCGGCCGGCGACCACGCCGATGCCAGCGCAACCGACATTGACCACACCAGGCCTGGGTCAATGTCGGATGCGCTGGCTCGCCGGCGCGATCGCGGCGATCGCTCTCGCCGTCGTGGCAGCCGGCGGCATCGCCTCGGCAGGCGCAGTCGGCCCCTATCCCGAGCTCGGCGGCTGCCCGGTCTTTCCGGACCCGCCCGCCGGTCTCCCGGCTCACGCTCCATCCCTGCCCAATGAGGCCGCTTGGAACCAGGACATCTCCAAAGCTCCCGTCGCCGCGAACTCCGCCGCGACGATCGCCTACATCGACTCCCACGGCGGCAACCTCCTTCATCCCGACTTCGGCTCGCCGCGCGCCTACGGCTTCCCCTACGCCGTCGTCGGTCTCGGCCAACCCAAGCTGCCGATCCACTACACCGCCTACGGCGACGAGAGCGACCGCGGTCCCTTCCCCGTCCCCGCCAACGCTCCCGTGGAGGGTGGCAAGAGCAGCGACGGCGACCGCCACGTGCTCACCGTCGACCGCGCCCACTGCACCCTCTATGAGCTCTACCGGGCCTTCCCGATCCACAACGGCGGGGCCCACTGGAACGCCGACTCGGGGAGCCGCTGGGACCTGCGCTCGACCGCCCTTCGCCCCGACTCATGGACTTCGGCGGACGCCGCCGGCCTGCCGATCTTCCCCGGGCTCGTGCGCTACGACGAGGTCGCCGCCGGGCACCTGGAACATGCGATCCGGGTCACCTTCGACAGCACCCGCGACGCCTGGGTCCACCCCGCCTCGCACTGCGCCGGCGACACTTCCGATCCCGACGCGCCGGCGATGGGAACGCGGCTGCGCCTGAAGTCGGACTACCGGCTCGGCGGCCTCAGCGATGGCGCCCGGGTAATCGCCGAAGCGCTCGAGCGCTACGGGATGATCGTCGCCGACAACGGCTCCAACTGGTACTTCAGCGGCAGCAGCGACCGTCGCTGGAACGATGAAAACCTTGACCAGCTGAAGCGAATCCCCGGCAGCGCCTTCCAGGTAGTGCGCAGCGCCGCGCGCGCCCACATCTGCTGACCAGCAAAGCGGCGACGGCTCAGCGCTTCCGCGCTTCCTCCTCGAGCGCCCGCTGCAGGCTCTCGTCGAACGACTCTGGGGTGACACGGAACGGCTCGGCGCCGGAGGGATCGGTGACGATCGTCGGCGTGGTCAGACCCTCGACCAGGGGCCGCGCCACCTTGGTATCCACCGGCGTGACCAGGCCGAGCCAGAGCGCCGAAAGCCAGGGAGTAATGAAGGGGACCGGGACGCGGATCGGCTTGCGCTTGCCCATCGCCACCGCCATCCGGTCGAGCATGGCGTCGTAGGAGAGCACCTGCGGACCGCCGATCTGGACCTCGCGGCCGATCGACTCCCCAACCTCCGGAGCCAGCCGCAGATACTCGATCGTTGCGTCGACGCCGATCGGCTGGGTCAGGGTCCGCAGCCAGCTCGGTGTGACCATCACCGGCAGACGGCCGACCAGGTAACGCAGGGTGCGGAACGACTCGCTGCCGACGCCGACCACCATCGCCGCCCGAAAGTAGGTGAGCGGCGGGCCCTCCGATTCCAGCACCTTCGCCACCTCGTGGCGGCTGCGCAGATGCTCGGAGACGCTGTCGTCGCCAAGCCCGCCGAGGTAGATCACCCGCTCGACGCCCTCGCGCTTGGCCATCTGGGCGAAGTTGCGCGCTCCCTCGCGCTCGCGCTCGGCGAATCCACCCCCGCTCGCCATCGCGTGGACGAGGAAGTAGGCAACGTCGACGCCCTCACCGGCGCCCCTCAGCGTCGCCGCGTCGGTGACGTCGCCGACGTGGAGGCCGGCGCCGGTCGCCTCCAGATCGCCCGCCCTGGCTGGATCGCGGACCAGGCAACGGACAGAAGCTCCACTCTCACGCAGCGCTGCCGTCAGTCGGGCCCCGACGAACCCAGTCGCTCCGGCGATCAACGCGTTGGTGGCGATGGGACAGCTAGTCCCCGGCTCGACCGGCCTCGACACCTTTGTCCCTTGCGCCGAGCCGCACCTCGTGGAAGCTGGCCTCGAGCCGCGATCGCAGCTCGGCCGCCGCTGCGTCGACTCCGTCCTCATCGCCTCCTCCGACGAGCACCACCTCGGTTGCGGGAAAGCTCTGCAGCTGGTCTTCGGTGGCCTGGACGATGTCCTCGTCGCCGACCCGGGCCTCGGCGGCGACGCCTGCCTTGGCCAGCGCAGCAACCGTTACGACCAGGCGCTCCTGGGCGGTGTGGCGCGCCGACTCGACGTCAGAGGCCCAGCGGTCGAGGAAACCGATCCGGGCGGGAATCAGGACGAGCACGTCGGGCGCTTCCTGGGCCCCATTGAATTCGGCCGCAGCGACAACCCGGCTGACGTCGCCGGGGTCTTCAACCGCCGTCGCCGCGACGATCAGGACGTGCCGCCGCGCGTCTCGGGCCTGCGCCGAGACGATCGGGCCGCGGGGCTTTTGGCTGACCGCGACGACGACCAGCGCCAGCACAGCAAGCGCACCCAAGCCGAGGCCGACCCCGCCACCGCCGACGAAGAAGCCGGCAACGATCGGGACCGCAATCGCCGCGACAATCAGGGGAAGCTTCCAGGGAGCCATCGCACAAGGCTGACAGGCCTTACCCGGACCGGGCGCCAGCTGAGAGGTACCGGCGCCCGGTCCGGGCTATGCCCGCCTTGTACCCAACCTTGGAAGCAGCAGCATCGCCAGACCGATGAGGATGACGATGATTCCTAGGATGTAGTTGACGAGGATCGCTAGGACGATCCCGACGATTATCAGCAATATCGATAGCTCCATGGCACCCGCTGTACCCGACGGTTGAAACCGTCAAACCGTGTGACACTCAGGCTCGAATGACACGGGTTCTTCTACTTCGCCATGGCGAGTCGCTCTCCAACGCTGATCCCAAGGCAATCGCCTTGCCTACGGAGTCCGGAGATCGGCTCAGCGAAGTCGGGCGAGAACAGGCGCGCGCCGCGGCCGATGCCCTGAAGGGAGCCGGCGTCACCCGCCTGCTGAGCAGCCCGATGCGCCGCGCCGCCGAAACCGCAGAGCCGCTCAGCGAAGTGCTGCAGCTGCCAGTCACAGTCCTGCCCTACGTACACGAGCTGCGAGAGACAACCGGCTACGGTGAGCTGAGCCCCGAGGAGCAGAAGCTGCGCCGCTGGTCGGCGAGGATGTCGGCATATCCAGACGACCCCGACCGCGCAGACGAGGGAGCGGAATCCTTCAACGACGTGCGCAGGCGAGTGAGGCGCCTAAAGCGTGAGCTGGAGTCTCAGCCCGCAGAGGAAAAGGCCCTAGTCGTCACCCATGGCATCTTCTCCAGGTTCTTCTTCTTCGACTCGCTGCTCGGTGAAGAATTCGAGCCGAGAATGGCGCCGGGACTGTGGAACCTCCGTACCCGCAACTGCGGTCTCAGCGTCTTCGAGCACGGCGAGCGCTGGCACCCCGCCGACGCCGCGACGTCCGGCTGGACCTGCATCACGTGGATGGCACAACCGTGGGATCTGCCTCGATGACTTGAACGGGGTCGTCTGGCGAAGCCTGCCACTGCTCGTTGACCGCTGCCCCCGGCGGCGGCGGAATCGGGCCGTCGCGCAACGGGTCCTCGGTCTCCACCATCCACGCCTCAAGGCGCTTGCGCAGCTCCGCCAATATCTCCTGATTGGCCGCCTCGCCGGCGAGGTTGTTCCCCTCGGCGGGGTCGAGAACCAAGTCATACAGCCGCTCCTCCGGGACCACCTGATCGCCCCAGCCGGCCTCGATCAGGAGCTGCTTGCTGTCGCTGTCGTCACAGTTGGCAAGCACCGGGCGGTCGTAATCGTCGAAGCGCCGAATGTACTTCCAGCGCTCGGTACGGATCGCGCGGAGCGGTTGGTAGGCGGCGTGGTAAGTGGTCTCGGCGAATATCGCCTCGTGCAGGCGATCGGTCTCGCCGCGCACGAGCGGCATCAGTGAGGAGCCCTGCAGCCACGGCGGAGCGTCGGCCCCAGAGAGCTCACAGAGCGTCGGGTAAACGTCGAGGTGGCTGACCGGAGCGTCGATCACCTTGCCGCCGGCGAAGCCGCCGGGGCCGCGGACGATCATCAGGACGCCAATCCCGCGATCGAAGAGTGTTGCCTTGGCGCCGGGGAAAGCGATGCCGTGATCAGTGGTGCAGATGACCAACGTGTTGTCGACCAAGCCGAAGTCGTGGAGGGCGTGCAGCACCGCACCGATCCCCTGGTCGAGTGAACGGGCGCTGGTCTTGAAGGCGGCAACGTCGCGCCGGGTCGCGATCACGTCGGGAAGATTGGCCGGCGGCAGCGAGTAGAGGGTGTCGCGCACCGACGTCGGCTCGAAGAAGCTGCGATGG
>Ga0136846_1213512_pt1 | contig 25921 bp, 17 predicted proteins | sample HopSoiMetagenom2_FD_96841 | JGI IMG/M metagenome (GOLD analysis project Ga0136846, IMG submission 96841) | Grasslands soil microbial communities from Hopland, California, USA - 2 Assembly 2016 (version 4) | ecosystem: Environmental > Terrestrial > Soil > Grasslands | place: USA: Hopland... | reverse complement strand
TGGTCGGCTGCATAACGAGCGGCGCGGTCGAGGTTGCGCTCCAGGCGATCGAGGTCGACGACGGGAACGGGCGTCTCGAGCTCGGGAAAGAGGTCGGCCATCGGGGTGGTGATTGGTGGGTGGTGGGTGGTGGTTGGTGGTTCGGACCTGGCGCTATACTAAGCCACCAGCCACCAACCACCAGTCACCAGCCACTCACGAGTGTGCACGATGGCAGACGCATCCCGTTCCTGGCAGCCGGCCTTTCTCTCGGGCGACGTTCCCAAGCCGGTCGGCGCCTATTCGCCCGCGGTGCGGGCCGGCGACTTCGTCTTCATCTCCGGCCAGGTGCCACGGGATCCACGCACCAATGCACTGGCGGGCGATGACATCGAGAGCCAGGTCAGGGGCACGCTGGCGAACGTCAAGAACGCGCTCGCCGCGGCCGGCGCGACGCTGGACGATGTGGTTTCGGTGACGACGTATCTCGCCGACGTCGACGACTGGCCGAAATTCAATGAGATTTACAAGGAAACCTTTCGCGCGCCGTACCCGACGCGCACGGCAATCGGGGCCAATCTCCGGGGCATTCTGGTGGAGATCAGCGCCGTTGCTTACCTCAAACGCTAACACGGAGTCCGCACATGCGACGGACGTTCGGGGCGCTCGCCGCCGCCATCGCTCCCTTCATCGCCAGCGGTGCGCAGCAACCCACCAAGCGCGCCTTCACGCCTAACGACTGGTACCGCCTTTCGACTCTGAGCGCGCCGGCGATGTCCCCGGACGGGGCGCGCGTCGCGTTCACGGTGCAGACGATCAACGAGCGCGACAACAAATACCACCGCGAGGTGTGGGTTGTGCCGACCGCGGGCGGTGAGGCGACGCGCTTCACGTCGCCAGCGACCGAGAGCAGCAATCCACGCTGGTCGCCGGACGGCAAATACCTCCTCTTCACGTCGACGCGGCCCGGCGGCAAGGGCTCGACCTGGATGCTGCGGATGGACCAGCCGGGCGGCGAGGCCTTTCAGCAGGAGAGCTTCCCGCGCGGTACGTCGGTGAGCGCCGACGGACGACTCGCTGTCTGGAGCGACGCCGATTCCGTCGCGGCCGATAGCAGCCATCGCGGCGATGATCCGTTCGCGAAGATGCCGGCGATGGCGAGACCGCCGTATGGCGCGGTCACCAAGCCGGTCGACCCCGCGCGCTTCGACGGGCGCCATGTCTACGACATGCGCTACAAGTCGAACGATCAGGGCTTTGTTCCCGGCGCTCGTGAGGCGCGCCGCTGGCGTCCAGCGCAGATCTGGGCGCAGGCGTTCGATGGATCGCCGAAGCGGCGCGTCACCGATACGCGCTACTCGCATCGGTTCGCCAAAATTTCGCCGGACGGCCAATGGATCGCGTTCGTGGCTGATGCCTCGCTGCGGCCTGACTCGGTGGTCCAGGCGGAGGGCGACTCCATTGCGCAGCTGCCGTACGACAGGAAGCGCGACGAGACGGAGCGGAATGACGTCGACGTGTTCGTCGTTCCAACCGCTGGTGGAACGCCTCACAAGGTGGCGACGTTGATGGGCGCCGAGCAGGACCTCACCTGGTCGCCCGACAGCAAGCGTGTTGCCTTCATCGGACGTCCCGGCCGCACCAAGAGCGCCCGTGTCTACGTCGTGCCGGCGAGCGGCGGCACGCCCGAGAACATCCTCGGTGCCTACCGCTACGAGCCGGAGAACATCGAGTGGCTTCCCGATGGCAGCATCGCGATGACGACCTCGGTCGGCGGAAGCAGCGCCGTCTACCGCGTCGATCCGGCGACGAAGAAGATGACGCAGCTGCTCGGCGGCCGTCGCCGCATCAATGGCGTGAGCTTCGACGCGGCCGCGAAGCGGGTCGCATTCGTCGCCACCGACCTGACGCACCCGACGGAGCTCTTCATCGCCAACGCGGACGGCAGTGGCGAGAAGCGCCTAACGAGCTTCAATGACAAGGTGAACGCCGAGATCGCGTGGTCGGACGCGGAGCGATTCACGTATCCCTCCGTCGGCGGGCTGGAGATCGAGAGCTGGCTGATGAAGCCGTACGGCTATCAGCCCGGCAAGAAGTATCCGCTGGTGCTCTACATCCACGGCGGGCCGCACTCGGCGTACGGTGAGAACTGGTTCGACGAGTTCCAGAATCTCGCCAGTGCGGGGATGTTCGTGCTCTTCACGAATCCGCGCGGCTCGAGCGGTTATGGCGCGGATTTCACCTACAGCACGCGCGGGCGCTGGGGCGCCGAAGATTATCAAGATCTCATGAAGGCGGTGGACATTGCCGCGAAGCGTCCCGACGTCGACTCGACACGCATGGGCGTGACGGGCGGCTCGTACGGCGGCTTCATGACCGCGTGGGTGGAGACCAAGACCAATCGCTTCAAGGCGGCCGAAGCGGACCGCATGATCAGCGAGTGGACCTACTGGTATGGCGCATCGGACGCGCAGGGTCTCACCGAGTTCGAGTTCTACGGCAAGCCGTGGGACAACTTCGCGATGTACGACACGCTCTCGCCGATCCGACACGTCTCGAAGGTGCGAACGCCGACGTTGATCGTGCAGTCCGAGGATGACTTCCGCACGCCGATGGGCAACGCGGAGCTCTGGTTCATCGCGCTCAAGAAGCAGGGGGTGCCGGTGGAGCTGGTGCGCTATCCGCGCTCGACGCACGAGCTGTCGCGCTCCGGTGAGCCGTGGCTTCTCGTGGACCGCCTCGGGCGCCTGCGCCAATGGTTCTCGTACTGGCTCCTCGAAAAGCCGCCGGCCACAGCTGACCGCTAGGGCTCGTCAACTTCTCCGCGCCGCGTGCATGGGGTGTGCATAGCTGGTACAGCTAGTACACCCCATGCACGTTTCCATATCCACCGTTACGGAGCTCTATTGCATTCGACGCGTCGCCTTTCCGCCTTTCTGCTCTGCCTAACGCTGATCGGGTTCTCCGCCGCGTGCCGCGATGGATCGGCGGAGAGCTCGCCGGGTGACGTCGCCCTCACTGGCAAGACGGCCTCGGTGACGCGGACGATCGCGGCGGACACCACGCTCGTGGCGGCCGAGCGTGCGCTCGTGAGTGGGCACGCGTGGCAGGCAACGCGACTCCTCGCGCCCGTGCTGCGCGACCCGGCGCGACGCACGCCGGCGGCGCTGCTCCTCGGCGCGCGAGCCGCGGCGGGGTGGGAGGGCTGGAGTGAGGTCGAGCGCCTGCTGCGTGGCCAGCCGTGGCTCGGAACGGAGCTCGCCGGCGCCGGCTACGAGCTTCTCGCACGCAGCGCGCTCGAGCGCGGCTCTGATACCGTGTCGGCGGCGGCGTACGCGGACTCTGCGCTCCGCCGCGCCGTCGCGCCGCGCGACCGCGCGACGAGAACAGTGCTCCTCGCGCGCGCGCTCGACCGGCTGAACCAGCGCGACAGCGCGCGCGCCAACTACGAGCGCGCGAGCCAGCAGCTGCGCGAGCTCTCGGACTGGCTCCTCATTCGCGCCGCGGGCGTCACCGACGATTCAGCGTCGCGCGCGCGCCTGTTCGCGGGCGTGCATCGCGCCGCGGCGCGAGAGCGGATCGAGTGGACCGAGGCGCTGGCGCGCGAGCGCTCGGGCGATCTCGCGGGAGCGGCGGCGCGCTACGAGCGGCTCAGCGCGATGGCGAGCGCATTCCGTCTCCGGCTCGCGCCGACGACAGATAGTGTGAGTCGTCAGGCAATACGCGGCGAGATCATCCAGTTTCTGCGGGCAAAGGCGGGGACTGGCGAGGCTCGTCAGGCAGTGGAGGTGCTCGACAAGGCATTCCCCGCGCTGACGCCGAGCGAGGAGCTCGTCGTCGCGCGCAGCGCGAACACCTCAGGCCCTGTGGCGCGCGCCATAAGTGCGTACGGCCGCGGGATCACCGCGCCAGAGGCGACGCCCAAGGACCGGCTGGACTACGGCGTGCTCCTCATCCGCGCGGGCCGGTTTCGCGACGCTCCGGCAGTGCTCGAGCAGGTGCGGGCTCCGGCGAATCTCGCGGCCGAAGCGGCGTATCAGCGCGGCCGCGCACTCCTGTTGGGCGGCAATGGCGGCGCGGCGCGAACCGCGCTGCGCGCGGTGGCGGAGACGTACCGCGCCGACACGAGTGGGGCGGCTTCGGCCCTCTATCTCCTCGGCGACCTCGCGACGGACGACAATCGCGACAACGACGCCCAGGGATTCTTTCGTTCGCTCTATCGCGGCTATCCGACGAGCTCCCGCGCCGACGACGCGCGCTTCCGCGCCGCGATCATCGACTACATCCAGGGCGATCATCGGCAGGCGGCGGTGAGCTTCGACTCGCTCGTTAGGCTGTACCCGCGCTCCAGCGAGGCGACGGCAGCCCGGTATTGGAGCGGCCGCGCGTGGGCCGCGGCTGGGGACCGCGCCCGCGCCGAGGCGGCGTGGCGCCAGGTGATCGCCGGGGAGCCACTCTCGTACTATGCCGGCGCGAGCGCGAAGCGACTCAAGACGGCGCCGTGGTCGCCGCCGGGTGGCGACAGCACGGCAGGGCGATTCCCGCGCGTGCCAGCAGTGGACAGCGCGATGCGTCGCATCACGCAACTCGAGCAGCTCGGGATGGATACCGAGGCGCGCTTCGAGTACGACGCACTCGAGGCCGCGGCGACGACGCCGGATCGGATGCTCGCGACGGCCAACGCCTTGCGCGAGCACGATCAGACGTCGCGGTCGATTCGGCTGGCGTGGAAGATCATCGAGGGCGGCTCGCGCGACGCGCGCGCCTATCGGTTGGCGTATCCGGTGGTGGACCAGCCGGAGCTCGTGCGCCAGGCGCGCGCGCGCGCGATCGACCCGACGCTGGTCGCGGCGATCATCCGCCAGGAATCGAGCTTCAATCCGCGCGCGGTGTCCGTGGCGGGGGCGCGCGGCCTGATGCAGGTGATGCCGAGCGTCGGCCAGCAGGTCGCCCGCTCGTTAGGCTACCCGCTCTGGGACCCCGGCCTGCTCTTCGATGCCGACGCGAATCTCGAGCTCGGCGTCGCGCATCTCGCGTCGTCGATACGCCAATACGACGATGTCGTCCGCGTCCTCGCCGCCTACAACGCCGGAGGATCGCGCGTGACGCGCTGGTCCGCGAAGAAGGGGACGGACGATCCTGAGGTGTTCGCGGAACGCATCTCGTTCACCGAAACGCGCGATTATGTGAGAATAGTTCAACGAAACGCTGAACTTTATCGGGTCCTATATCAGTGGTAGCTCCGTGGAGAGCTATCAGTCCATAGTCCATAGTTATCAGAGGGACTTTGGACTGGCGCGAGCTTCGCTCGCGCCTTCTTCATGTTGAGTCGCGGAAGGTCCGGGCGCGACGATCTGATGGCAGTCGAGATGAATCGATGCGCCGCATTTCGCTGACGGTCGCTATGCTGCCCACAACACCTTCACTGGTGAACAATGGGCGACTACGAAAAGCTCCATGTCTGGAAGAAGTCGCATGCGCTGACCTGCGACGTCTATCGCCTCACGGCCGTGCTCCCGGCGCGGCATCACTGGCCGTTAGGCGACCAGATGCGACGCGCTGCTCTCTCGGTAGGCACGAACATCGTCGAGGGCTGTGGCCGAAATCACCTGGGCCACTTCCGAAACAGCATCACCGTTTCACTCGGTGAGGCCAACGAGCTGCACTACCTCCTGCTCGTTGCGCGCGACGTCGAAGCAGTTCGCCACGAAATCGCCATGCCGATGCGCACCCGCGCGGACGAAGTGCGTCGCATGCTGAGCGGCCTGCTCGAATCGACACGCCAACGAGGACGCCCAGATAAATGAAGAAGGCGCGAGCAATGCTCGCGCCTTCCGAATCCCCTGATAACTATTGACTGATAGCTATGGACTGCTTTTGACTACCATCCCGGCGCCAACTGGAATCCCCAGACCCAGCCCTTACCGGGGCGCTGGAAGGGGTGCGCCAGATACGCCTCGAAGATCATGTAGCCGAGGAAATTGACGCGCGCCGTGACGCCGGTGCTGAACACCGGAATGCGATCCGTGCAGACGATGCCGAAGGTGTTCGACTGGTTGACCTGGGAGTTCTGACAATTCGTCGACACGCGCTGCGCCGCGTCGGTCGGGTTCGACGAGAAGCGAAAGTCCGGCGCCTGGTTGCTCGTGTAGGCAATGCCGGCGTCGAAGAAGGGCGCAATCTCCGTGGGCAGGAAGGGGAAGTTCAGCAATCCGAACTCGCTTCCGCCGAACAGCGGGATCCGGAACTCGGCGTTGACGACGCCGAGGCGGCTGCCGAGCATCCGGTCGAACACCGGACAGGTGCTCTGCTGGCTCTGACCCGTGAGGCACTCGTCCTGGGTAATCGAGCCGAAGCCATATCCTCTGATGAGCGTTTCCTCACCGAGATACAGCGGTGAGATCCGGCCGCTCTCCGAATCCTTGCCGTAGCGGCCGTAATGCAGCGCGCGGAAGGCGAACGTCGTCGGACGCATGAAGAAGTAGCGGCGATAGTCCGCGAGCAGCGTCTGGAAGCTGATGTTGCCGATCGTCGGCGAGTACGACAGCCGATAGCGCTGCCCGGCGACGGGCGACGTGTATGCTGCAAAGGAGTTGTCGCCGACGAAGGCGATCTCCGGCTGCGCGTAGTAGATCGCGGGCGGCGTCGGGAGACTCGTCCGCTCCTCACCAAGGACGACGGTCTGCGCCGGATCGGTGATGAGCCGATCGACCTCCGCCTGGAAGCCGAGCCTCGTTGCCGAGACGTTGAACTCGACGCGCCGCGTCTGGTCGAGTGGATACTGCGAGAAGATCGACGCCTGATCGATGTAGATGCGCTCGAGGATCTGATCGATGGCGCAGTATCCGCAGACGGCGCCGTTCACCGTCGCGGTGTCGTAGACGATGCCGCCCGTGAGGTACGGCACGTGTTCGAGCCCGGCTCCGTAGTTCCACCGGTTTCGCAAGTTCGTATAGTAGACCGCGCCACCGATGTCGCGTACGGTGCCGTTGGCCTGGATCGCCGTGGCGATCGTCTGATCGCTGAGCTGATCGCCGAAGAAGGCCGACACACCGCCTGCGACGCCCGTGCCGAACGGACCACCGGCGACGACGCCGACCGACGGCTGGCCGAGCGCGTCGAGCTGGAACGACGGACGATAGGGCGTGAGGTGGAAGTCGCTGCCGGAGACGAGACCGTCGATCGGGTCCGCGAGGTACGTCATCACGAGGCTGCGCGTCACGTCACCCGGCGGCAGCTCGCTGCCCATCGCGACCTGCGCGCCGTCCGTCAGCACGACTGGCTGTCCCTCCGCCTCCGATGGCTCGAACGCGCGGATCGTGAAGCCCTGGGCCTCGAACGCGGTGAAGAGAACGCGTCCCGTCTTCTGTGCGACGGTGAGCGTCGGCGAGATCGAGGTGATGCCGCTGATGCCGGTCGCGACGTTCGTCACGCGATGGACATCGTTCGTCGCGAGGTTGATGCGATAGATGTTCGGGATGCCGTCGGGGTCGGAGATGAAGTACAGCTCGCGGCCATCCGGCGTCCACTGCGGATTGATGTTGTGCTTCGCGTGCGGGAATGGTGAGAAAACTCTCACCTGACCCGACGCGATGTCGATCGTCGCGATCTGGAGTGGCGAGAACCGCATCGTGTTGAAGTCCGTCTCCGGGCCGCGATCCGTTGCAAAGGCAATCGTGCGGCCATCGGGCGACCAGGCGGGCTGGATCTCCGCGTTGCGGTCATTCGTGAGCTGACGGAGCTGCTCCGTCTGCAGATCGAGCAGGAAGAGATCACCGAGGCCACCGTGCTGGCCGGAGATGGCGAGGGTGCGCCCGTCCGGCGACCACGAGACGTGACTGATCGCGCCGACGCCGGCGAGACGAATGCGCCGCTCGACGTTCGTCGACCGTGTGTCCATCACCGCGATCTCGTTGTTGCCGTTCGAGAAGACGATGAAGGCGAACTTGCTCGCGTCCGGCGACCACGCGCCTGACGAGTTGATGAAGCTGATCGCGTCGAAGTGCGGATCGCTCTCCGGGCCGCCGAGCTTCTTGATCAGCTTGCCCGTGTGGGCGTCCGCAACGTAGATGTCCGTGGTGAAGAGATTTCGCTGCGTGACAAAGGCGAGGTAATTCCCATCGGGGCTCACCGCCGGCGACACGTTTTGCTGCTCGCTCAACTTTTTGCCGAGACCGATGATCGTGTGACCCGTGGAATCGGGCTTCGAGCGACCGGCGATCTGCGGCAGATACATGGCGCGGTTGGCCGCGGCCCATTCTTTCGAGAGCGAATCGTCGTTGATGCCGAGGACGCGAACGAGCGCCGCGTCCCAACCCACGCGCAGCGACGTGCGGTACACGTCGATGATCGAGCGATCGCCCCACTTGCCGCCGACGTATGCCCAGAGCGCCTGGCCGTAGCGATACGGGAAGAAGCGCGGATCGGTCGTGAGCTGCTTGATCGTCGGGAATTTGTTGCGCATGACGGCATCACGCATCCACATCGCCGTGAGCGCATCGTTCCGGCCGAGCGAGAAGTATTCGGCCATACCTTCGATGAGCCAGCCGGGAAGGGCATTGAGTCGCGCGAGGCCGCCGCCGGGGGCGCCTTCGGCGATGTTGTACTGGAAGACGTGCACCAACTCGTGGCCGAGCACGTGATCGTTGTCGGCATAGATGCCGGTGAACGGCATGATCACGCGCGTGCGCAATCCTTCCGTGACACCGCCGGTCTCCTCGCCGAGCTGCTCGCCGATGACGTTCGTCTGCTCGAAGTCCGGATGATCGGCGTAGAAGATCAGCGACTTGCGATCGAAGGCGTGGCGGAAGGTGTCCGAGTGTCGCGTGTACCACCGCTCCGCCAGGCGGCCGGCGTCGTGCACGATGAGCGACTCGGGCGGATAGAAGAAGTTGTCGAAGTGATCGGAGCGCAGGATCTTCCAGTTGAACTTCTCATACTGGACCTTGTTGCGTCCGAAGTATTGCGCGCCTGCGCGCGATACCGGCACGGCAACGAGAGTGAGCATGGCGAGGAGCAGCGAACCAGCTCGCGCTGCCCGACGCACGCGGTGCGATATCATCTAAGTCCTCGCGGACAAGCCGCAGCAAAAGAAGTACAAGAGCCCGGGGCTGGACTGCGTTGCCGTACCAGCTTGTGCCAAGGAGGCGGGCAAGTGACGTGCCTCATAGGCCTTGGATGCGGTATCGCCCTCGGCATAGAGACACTCGCTCGCTCATCGACCCTTACGTGAAAAGGGTAGTCGTCGAGCTTGCCTTGCGAAATGGTGGCTGGTGATGGGTGGCTGGTGATTGGTGACTGCGTTCGCCAGCACCAGCCACCAACCACCAACCACCACCCACCACCCACCGTTCCGTAAAATTGCGCCGCCTCAGGACAGTACGGTGGCGCTCGCCTGATCTGGATCGTCAAGTAGGAGCCAATCCAGCCAGGAGCGCTCCCAGCGTGACCAGCGCGATCCGTCTCACCGATCCATTTCGCCAGCCGCGCAGCGCGGAGATCGAGATCTCCGTCGTCATGCCGTGCCTCAACGAGGCCGACACCATCGGCACCTGCGTGCGGAAGGCGATCGACACGCTGCGGAATAACGGGATCAGCGGCGAGGTCATTGTCGCCGACAATGGATCCACGGACGCGAGTGTGTCGATCGCAACGCAGCTCGGCGCGCGGGTCGTCGTCGTGCACGAAAAGGGCTACGGCGCCGCTCTCATGGGCGGCATCGCCGCCGCGCGCGGCCGGTACGTCCTCATGGGCGACGCGGACGACAGCTACGATTTCCGGGAGATCCCGAAGTTCCTCGGCAAGCTGCGCGAGGGCTTCGATCTCGTTCAGGGGTGCCGACTTCCGTCCGGCGGCGGTACGCTGCGCCCAGGGGCGATGCCGTTCCTCCACCGGTGGTGGGGGAACCCGATGTTCTCCTGGCTCGCGCGCGGCTGGTTCCGATCCCCGGTGAGCGACGTGTACTGCGGGCTACGCGGCTTTACGCGCGCACACTACGAGCGGCTCGCGCAGCGGTGCACGGGGATGGAGTTCGCCACCGAGATGATCATCAAGACGAGCCTCATCGGTGCGCGCGTCGCGGAAGTGCCGATCACGCTCCATCCCGACGGCCGCAAGGCGCACGCGCCGCACCTCCGCACTTTCCGGGACGGCTGGCGTACGCTCCGGTTCTTCATGCTCTACAGCCCGCGCTGGCTCTTCCTCGTACCCGGCGCCTGTCTCGTTATACTCGGCCTGCTCGGCTACGGCATCGCACTCCCAGGGCTTCAGCTGGGCCGCGTGCGATTCGACGTGCACACGCTGCTCTTCGCAAGCCTGAGCATCATCGCGGGGTATCAGTCGGTCGTCTTCGCGCTGCTGACAAAGGTCTTCGCGATCAGCGAGCGCCTGCTGCCGCAGGATCCGCGACTCACGAAGTGGGCGCAACGCGTCTCCCTCGAGCGTGGCCTCATGTTCGGGGCGCTCGGAATGGCCCTCGGACTCGGGCTGCTCGGCGGCGCAATCAGGCAGTGGTGGTCGGTGGACTTTGGTCCACTCGACTACAGCCACACCATGCGCTGGGTAATTCCCGGCATGATGTGCACGACGCTCGGCTTTCAAACGATTCTCTTCAGCTTCTTCCTCAGCGTCCTCGGTCTGCGCCGGCAATGAGTCTTGTCGGCCAGGTGCACGACGGCGTCATCCTCGGCCGCCGCGTCGAGCGGCTGACCAACCTGCTCGGCTCGATGTTTCCTCCCGCGGCGCACGTGCTCGACGTCGGAAGCGGAGACGGCAAGCTCGCGGCCGAGCTGCAACGGCTGCGTCCCGACTGTCGCTTCGAGGGGATCGATGTCCTCGTGCGCGAAGAGACCGCGATCCCCGTGCGCTATTTCGACGGGCACACGATTCCGGCTGCCGACAAGTCCGTCGACGCGGTGCTGCTCGTGGACGTGCTCCATCACGCGGCGGACGCCCAGAAGCTGATTCGAGAGTCCGCGCGTGTGGCGCGGCGCTGCGTGATCGTGAAGGATCACGTCCGCGAAGGGATCGGCGCCGAGCCAACGCTTCGTCTCATGGATTGGGTGGGAAACGCGCATCACGGTGTGCGCCTGCCGTACAACTACTGGAGTCCCGCGCAATGGGAGGCCGCGCTGGCGCAGGCAGGTCTCGTGGCGCGCAGCTGGCGGCGCGACCTCGGCCTGTATCCGCCGCCGATCACCTGGCTCTGCGATCGGTCGCTGCACGTCCTTGCCCTCCTCGAGCCTGCCCGTACCAACGGATCCCGTTAGGCACCGATGCTCATTCTCGCTTCGCCGCTGATCATTCTCGTCGTCGTGCTGCTCGTGGGCGTCCATTTGCCTAACGAACGGCTGGCCGCGGTGCTTCGATTGCCGTCTCATCGGTACGCCCCGGTGGTCGTTGGGTTGGCGACCGGAGCGGTGGTCTGGTACGTGTGGGGCAGCCTGAACGCCGTGGCGCCCGTGCATGACGAGGCGTCGTACCTGCTCCAGGCGCGCACCTTTGCCAGCTTGCACTGGGCAATGCCCTCTCCGGCACTGCCGGAGTTCTTCGAGCAGTATCATGCGTTCGTCACGCCGACGTACGCGTCGAAGTATCCGCCTGGTCACGGGATACTGCTCGTGCCCGGCGTCTGGCTCTCGCTGCCCGGACTGATGCCGATCGTGCTCTCGGCGATCGCCGGCGCGCTCCTCTTCCTCCTCGTGAGGCGCGTGTCCAATGCTTGGGTTGCGGTGCTCACGGTTTGCCTCTGGCTGCCGACGACGTCGAATCTGCGCTTCCGCAGCAGCTACATGTCGGAAACGACGACGAGCGTGCTCTGGCTCCTCGGCTGGTGGGCGCTGCTCGAGTGGCGCGGCTCTCGATCCCGACGGTGGCTCGTCGCCGTCGCGAGCTGCGTGGCGTGGATGGCGATCACGCGCCCCCTCACAGCGGTCGCGTTCGCGATCCCGATCGGGGTAGTGGTGCTGCTCGATGTGGCAAAGCGCCGCGATTGGCACGCGCTCGTTCGGCCGACACTCGTCGCCGTGAGCATTCTCGCAATTCTGCCGATCTTCAACTGGCGAACACTGGGCGATTGGAGACAATCGACGTACGACGTATACGCGCGACTGTACATCCCCTTCGATCACCCCGGCTTCGGCACCACGGACTCGAAGCCTGAGCGTGTGCTGCCGCCCGACATGCAGGAGTTCTCGAAGCAGTTCGTGGCGGTGCACGCGACCCACACGCAAGACCGGCTGGTCACGATCTTCCTCGACCGCTGGAACGCCATCTTCGCCGACGCGTTCCGTGGCTGGCGGCTCCCGCTGTCGCTCCTTGCTCTCGCCGGCTTCCTCGTGCTCGGGGCAGAGGGTTGGTTCGCCGCGGGCTCCGCCCTCGTGCTCACACTTCTCTATCTGGCGTACGCCCATCCGTCCGGCTGGACGATCTACTATCTCGAGATCTTTCCGCTGCTCCCCTTCCTGACCGCGCTCGGCATCTGGACGATCGCCTCCACCCTCGCCTCGCCAAAGCTGCGCATCGGCCCGATGCTCGCGCGTGAGGTCGGCCCTCGTCAGGCGTTAGGCGCCGCGCTCGTCGTTCTGGTGCTGCTCTGGCCGCTGACGCACGAGGTACGGTACGCGCGTCGACTCGAGGCGACGATTCAGTCGTATCACCTCGATTTCCGGCAGCGCACGGCGGAAATACCTGACAAGCGCGCGATCGTCTTCGTGCGCTATGCGCCGTGGCACAACGTGCACACGAGCCTCATCGCCAACGAGCCCGACCTGGCCGACGCACGGCTCTGGGTCGTGTACGATCGCGGCGCCGAGAACGCGAAGCTGGCGGCACTCGCTCCGGATCGCGCCGCGTATCTGTACGACGAGAACACGCGCGCCTTGATGCCAATCCGGCGGACCGTCGCTGGTCGTTAGGCTGCGTGTCGCCCCGAGCCGGCTTGGAGTGCTTGGGGTACGCGAATGGCGCGAATCAAAGGCGAATCCAACCGGCATTCGCGTCCTGAAAGCCCGGGACTCTCCCGGGCGCGAGGCTGAGAGCTACGCGATGGCGTCGCGCCTGCCAGTACCTCCAAAGACGTCCTGTAGCTCCAGCTCCTCGCGTGCTCGCGCGATCGCCGCGTCGAGAGTAGGGCAGAGGTGCTCTTCGCCGATCTCCTCGATGAGAATCGATCGCCGGAGCGCCTGCAGCGGCTGGTCCTGGACCTCGGAGAGGAGCACGAGCGTCCCGTCGCCGCGACTCCGGCGCACGACGTCCGTGAGCGTGTGGAGACCGGTGGCGTCGATCACGGGCACGCGCCGCATGCGCAGGACCAGCACGCGCGGCTTCCGCGCCACGCGAGCGAGCGTGTCCTTGAACGTCTCGGCGGCACCGAAGAAGAACGGTCCGTTGATCTCGTAGATCTCGACGCCTGGCGGCAGCGCGGGAAGCGCACCCAGCTCGTCGCTCCCTTCCTCGTCGAGCATCTCCGGCGTCATCAGGCTGACGTTCGTCATGTTCGCCATGCGACGCATGAAGAGGAACGCCGCCAGCACCATGCCGACTTCGATCGCGACGGTGAGATCGACGAGCACCGTCAGGAGGAAAGTCGCCACCAGCACGAGCACGTCGCTGCGTGGTGACGTGAGCTCGGCGCGGAAGACGCGCCACTCGCTCATCTGATACGCGACGACGAGCAGGATTCCCGCGAGTGTCGCCATCGGTATCAAGGCAGCCCAGCGCCCGAAGAAGAGCGTCACGAGCAGCACCGTGACCGCGTGCGCCATTCCGGCAATTGGCGTGCGGCCGCCGTTCTTGATGTTCGTGGCGGTGCGCGCAATCGCGCCGGTCGCCGGAATGCCACCGAACAACGGCGACGCAATGTTCGCGACGCCTTGCGCCACGAGCTCCATGTTCGATCGATGGCGCCCGCCGATCATTCCATCGGAGACAACGGCGGAAAGCAGCGACTCGATCGCGCCGAGGAGCGCGATCGTGAACGCGGGCCGCACCAGCGTCGTCGCCTCGGCGAACGAGAGGTGTGGCAGCACGGGATGCGGAAGCGACGCCGCGAGCGTCCCGAAACGGCTGCCGATCGTCTCGACGTCGAGCGAGAACAGGCGCGCGGCAATCGTCGTGGCCAGCAGGGCGACGAGGGGTCCCGGAATCCGGCGGCTCACGCGCGGCCAGAGCACGATGATCAACACCGATGCCACGCAGAGAGCCACGGCAGCCCAGTTAACGGAATGGATGTTCTGCGCGAAGACGTGAAAGCGCTCGATGAACTCGGCGGGCACGGCGCCCATCCGCAGTCCGAGTGCGTCCTTCACTTCACCGCTCGCGATGATAACGGCGATGCCAGCGGTGAACCCCGTGATGAGTGGATGCGGAATGAAGCGGATCGTCGTGCCGAGCCGGGCGAAACCGAAGCCAATGAGGAGGACGCCCGCCATCAGCGTCGCCGCGGTGAGTCCGCCGACGCCGTAGCGCTGCACGATCCCGTAGACGATGACGACGAACGCGCCTGTCGGTCCGCCGATCTGGACGCGCGAGCCGCCAAGGGCCGAGATGATGAAGCCGGCGACGATCGCGGTGTAGAGTCCCCGATCGGGAGTGACGCCACTCGCGATGGCGAAGGCGATCGACAGCGGGAGCGCGACGATACCGACGATGACACCGGCGATGAGGTCGCGCACGAGCTGCTCGCGCGTGTACCCGTGGAGCGTGGTGACGAGCTTGGGGATGTACCGTCCGCGCTGGGGCATGCCGTCAGTCGTTGAAATCGCGGCGGCGATCGCGCTTGCGTTCACCGCGCCGCTTCTTCTCGGCGAGCCGCTGCTCGCGCGACGCCTTTGTGGGGCGCGTCGCTCGCCGCTTGCGCGGTACGACGAGCGCCTGCCTGACGAGCTTCGCAAGACGCTCGGCGGCCGCGTCTCGATTCTGTGATTGGCTGCGGCGGTCGCTCGCGACCACCCGAACCATTCCGGCAGCGTCGATGCGCGCGGCGAGCTTCTCGAGGAGTCGCGCGCGCACGTCGTCGCCGATCACGGTGGAGTGGGTGACGTCCCAGAGCAGCTCGATGCGGGTCGACGACGTGTTGACATGCTGACCGCCCGCACCACCGGCGCGCGTCGCGCGGAAGGTCAGCTCGGAGGCGGGGATCGAGAGAGTCGGGGAAACGACGATGCCGTCGTCGCTCATGGCGCGGGCCGTGGCGGCGCGCCGGAGGTCGCGCTGGGTGACGAAGGTGCAGGGGCCGCCGCGCGATTGACGCGTCGCGCCCGCTCGTCATGCCTAACGACTCGCACCGCGGCGACACGGCGTCCGTCCATCGCCACGACCTCGAGCTCACCTCCCGGAAAGCTCGCGCGATCGCCGATACGCGGAACGCGCCCGAGTCGCGCGAAGGTGTATCCGCCGAGAGTCGTCCAGTCGCCTTCCGGGATGGGAAGGCGATAATCGCTGCGCACGTCGACGAGTGACATCGACCCTGCGAGCTCGAGGACGCCATTCGCCTCGATGGCCTCGCGCACGGCGAAATCGTACTCGTCGTTGATGTCTCCGATCACCTGCTCGACGAGATCCTCGAGCGTCACGATGCCGGACGTGCCGCCATACTCGTCGAGGACGACCGCCATGTGGGCGCGCGTGCGTCGCAGGTCGTCGAGCACGCGCTCGGCCGGCCGCGTATCCGGCACATAGAGCGGCTTCCGGATCAGCGCCCGAAGATCGAACGGCTGGTCGGGGTTCTTGAGCCAGAGGTCCTTGGCGACGAGAACGCCGATGACGTCGTCGAGCGACTGCTGGTAGACGGGATAGCGCGAGTACCGCTCGGAGCGCATCAACGTCCATACCTCGCTCTCGCTCGCCTCGACATCCACGGCGACGATCTCGGTGCGCGGCCGCATCACGTCGCGCGCGCGTTTCGCGTGGAAATCGAAGACGCCCGCGAGCATCGCGCTGTCTGTCTCGTCGAGCGCGCCGTGGGCGCGCGACTGCATGACGAGAAGCCGGAGCTCATCCGGCGAGTGCACGCGCTCCCGCTCCGTGCTCGGCCGGACCCCAATGAGACGCAGCATCAGGTTCGCCGCGCCATTGAGCACGGCGATGACGGGCATCATCACGGTCGCGAAGCCGTACAGCGGGCGGGCGACGAGCTTGCTCACCCGTTCCGGCTTCACGAGCGCGATGCTTTTCGGCGTGAGCTCGCCGAGCACGATGTGGAGGAAGGTGATGACGAGAAAGGCGGTGATGGCGGCCGCCGTGGTGTGTATGGCGGCCGAAGGCGCGGTGTAGCCGAAGCGGACGAGCACCCGGTCCACGAGCGCAGCGATCGCCTCCTCGCCCAGCCAGCCTAACGCGAGCGAGGCCAGGGTGATGCCGAGCTGCGTGGCCGAGATGTAGCGGTCGAGATCCTTGAGGGTGCGCTGGACGACACGCGCGCCGGTGTCTCCGCGGGCAGCCATCTCGTCGATCCGGCTGCGCCTGACGGCGACGAGAGCGAATTCGGCGGCCACGAAGAACGCGTTCGCCAGAACCAGCACCAGGACGATCGCGAGGCGAAGGAGGGTATCCATCAGTCCCGCCGCGGTCTTCGAAACCCGCGTCCGTGGTGATCGTCAACAGGCATAGCAGAATGCAAGACTCTGATCGGCATCTGCCTACTGGCACTTTGCAACGGTCAGACCCGTCGTTGCCCACCTCACCTGCCTGGCCTGTGCGCCTGCCGTCACCCCTTCCCACCTCGCAACCCGCGGTCGCCGCGCATCATCCGATGCTCGATCCGCGGCGTCTGTTGCGGTGGCTGTACATCGGGCGCATGTCGGTGGCGACAGCAATTTTTGCCGCGGCGGTCTTCGTCTGGACGCGCGAAGACACGGATACGCACAAGCTGCTCGTTGCCTCGCTCGCCTTTGCGCTGGCGACCGGCGTGACCGTGCTATCGGCATGGTACAGCGAAATATACCGAAAGCCGCTGCAGCCGACGTTCTTCTATCTCCAATCGATCTTCGACCTGCTGCTGGTGACGGCTGTGGTGCACGTCACGAATGGCAGCACGTCGCAGTTCGCCGCCCTCTACATCCTCATCATCGCCACGGCCAGCCTGCTGCTGCCGGTGGGTGGTGGCCTCCTGATCGCTGCGCTCGGGAACGTCCTGTACGTCGCCGACACGGTGCTCATCTCGGGGACGTCGCTCGTGCCGGCCGTCTGGCTCCAGCTCGGCGTCTTCGCCACGGTGGCGCTGGGGAGCGCCTATCTCGGCGCGCAGCTGCAGCGGGCCGGAGCGGGGAAGGAGCGTCTCGTCGCGCAGCTTCAGGCCGCGCGCCTCCAGGCCGATGAGATCTTGCGCAACATCCGGAGCGGCGTCGTCACCGTCGATGCGGGCGGACGCCTCCTCTACGTAAATCCGACTGCCGAGCAATTGTTAGGCGCGGGGCTGCGCGCGCTCATTGGTGAGCCTGTGCTCGGCCGCATCGGCGAGATCGCGCCCGAGCTGGCCCACGCGCTCGAGCGGTCGGTGCGACATCAGGTTCGGACGACGCGCGCCGAGGGCCTCGTGACCACCCCCGCGCGCCGCTTTCCAATCGGCGTCACGACGACCTACACGGACGGCGAAGCGGGCGACCTCGATCGCACGGCGACGGCGATCTTCCAGGACATCTCGGATCAGAAGCGGATCGACGCGCTGCGGCTTCGCGCCGAGCGCCTCGAGGGCATCGCCGAGCTGAGCGCGTCGCTCGCCCACGAGATCAAGAATCCGCTCGCGTCGATTCGATCGGCCGTCGAGCAGCTCGCGCGAATGCCCCGTGCCGGCGACGATGAGCGAACGCTCACAGGTCTCGTCGTCCGTGAATCGGATCGGTTGTCGCGGCTTCTCTCCGAGTTTCTCGACTTCGCGCGCGTACGCGTCGCGCGCACGCGGCCCGTGGACATGGGCGACGTCGCGCGTCACGCCGCCGCCCTCGCCGACGCGAGACCCGAGCGCAAGGACGTCCGCATCGTTTGCGGAATTCCGGAGCGCGTGTCGCTCATCGTCGACGGTGACGACGACCTGCTCCACCGCGCCGTGTTCAATCTCGTGCTCAACGCAGTCCAGGCATCGCCGAATGGCGGCGTCGTGCACGTCGACGTCGCCCCCGGCTCGTTCGATCCGCTCCCTGTCGGCGTCACGTACGACGCCGGTACCGTCGCGCTGAGAGTGCGTGACTCGGGGGCGGGCATTCCGGTCGAGATTCGCGATCGCCTCTTCGATCCATTCTTCACGACGAAACCCGGCGGCAGCGGCCTCGGTCTCGCCGTCGTGCAGCGCGCGATCGAGGCCCATCGCGGTCTCGTCTTCGTCGACAGCGGGGGTCACGGCACCCGCTTCACCATCGTTCTACCCCGCACGCAGCCCGTCAGGGCCGGCGTCATGGAGACGCCCCCGGCGTCCATTCCGATCATCCGTACCGCTTACGCCACTGGGAGCGCCTCGTGACCGAATCGACGACCACCAAGCCTACCGTCCTCGTCGTGGACGACGAATCGGGAATTCTGGACTCACTCAACATTCTCCTTCGCAACGAGGGCTTCACGCCGTACCTCGCGCAGGGGGGGAAGCGCGGGCTCGAGCAGCTCATGGCGATGACGCCGGACATCGTGCTCACCGACATCCGCATGCCTAACGTCACCGGCGTCGAGATCCTCGCCGCGGCGAAGCAGCGCGATTCCGACTGCCCGGTGATCCTCATGACGGCGCAGGCGACGCTCCAATCCGCGATGCAGGCCGTCAACGAAGGCGCCTTCTACTATATCCAGAAGCCGTTCCGCAACGACGAGCTGATCGCGATCCTCCGCCGCGCCGCGGAACACCGAAAGCTGCGGGTCGAGAATCGGTCGCTCAAACAGGAGATCCGCCGGCGCGAGCGAAATGGAACCAGCGGCCCCGTTGGCAGCAGCAAGAGCTGGCTCGAGGTGCTGCGCCTCGCCGAGACGGTCGCGCCCACCGAGTCCACGGTGCTCATCCAGGGAGAGTCGGGTACGGGTAAGGAAGTCATTGCCCGCTACATCCACGAGCTGTCGAATCGGGTGGAGGGCCCCTTTCTCTCGATCAACTGCGGCGCGCTACCAGAAGGGCTGCTCGAGAGTGAGCTCTTCGGACACACGAAGGGGTCGTTCACCGGCGCCGTGAAGGACAAGGAAGGTCTCTTCACCGCCGCGGCGACAGGGACGTTCTTCCTGGACGAGATCGGCGAGACGACGCCGGCGACGCAGATCAAGCTGCTGCGGGTGCTGCAGCATCGCGAGGTGATTCCGGTCGGCGCCACCGAGGCGATCCCGATCGATACGCGCCTCATCGCCGCAACCAATCGCGACCTCGAGGAGGAGATCAAGGCGGGAAGCTTCCGCACGGATCTTTACTATCGCCTCAACGTCATCGCGCTGCACCTGCCGCCGCTCCGCCAACGCGCCGACGACATTCCGATGCTCGTCGAGCACTTCCTCCATCGCATCAGCGAAGTGCGCGCTGAGCCGCCGAAGACGCTCGCCCCGGGTGCAATCGAGGTGCTGCAGGAGTATCAGTGGCCCGGCAATGTGCGTGAGCTGGAGAACGCGCTCGAGCGAGCCGCCATCCTGACCACGGGTTCAGAGATCACTGTCGCCTCACTGCCCGAGCGCGTGTCGCAGCGCAAGGCCGAGCCGCTCGTCTCCACGCGGACGCCGCCCAACCCGACGCTGGAGGCCGTGGAGCGCGCGTACATCCTCTGGGTGCTCCAGAGCGAAGGCGGGAACAAGTCGCGCGCTGCCGAGGTGCTGGGGATCGACCCATCCACTCTCTATCGCAAGCTCTCACGGTACGGCGTGGAGGCCGCGTGACCGTCGGCCCGGTTGGCGCCTGCTCGTGACTGGCGCCGTCGTCACGATTCCCGCGCCGCTCGAGGCGCGGTCGCCGGTCCGGCTGCTCGTGCGGCTCCTGCCGCTGGTCGCCGCCGCGGCTGTCTTCGGCATCGGCGCTTCCATGGTCGACGGCTGGGCAGTAGGCGCGCTGCGAGACGACTCGATGTACCTCGAGCTCGCAAAGGCACTCGCGACGGGTCACGGCTACCACTGGTTGAATCTCCCCGGCGCGCCTGCCGCGACCCACTTCCCGCCCGGGTATCCCGGCGTGCTGGCGCTGCTCTGGATACTTGCGCCCAGCTTTCCCGCGAACGTCGTCCTCTTCAAGCTCGCGAACACGCTCTTTGCGACACTGTCGGCGGTGTGCCTGACGCGATTCGTCAGCCGCCGCTTCGATATGGGTGAAGTCGCCGCGCCACTCTTCGCGGTCGCCGCGATCCTCGCCGTCCCGATGCTGACGCTCGCGACCCAGGTGATGTCGGAGCCGCTCTTTCTTCTCGCTCTGCTCACTACGCTCCTCGTCGCCGAGGACGTGATCGATGATCCGAACGCGCGATGGCAGCGGGTCGTCGCGGTTGGACTGCTCGCTGGCGCGACGACGCTCGTCCGCACGAATGGCGTGGCATTGATCCCTGCTGTCGTGCTGGTGCTCTGTCTCCGCCGACGCTTCCGGCACACGGCGCTCTTCGCCCTCGCGATGCTCGCGGTGCTCCTGCCGTGGCAGCTCTGGGTGGCCGCCCATGCCGATCTCGTCCCCGCGCCGATGCGCGGCAACTACGGCTCCTATGCGGCGCTCCTCGGTGACGCCGTGCGCTCACGCGGCATCGCTTTCCTCGGCGCGGTCGCGGCTCGTACGTCGGCCGAGATCACGACGATGCTCCAGTACGTCGTGGCGCCGGGAATGGGCGCAGCGATCCGAATTACCGCGCTTCTCGCCGCCGGGGTGCTCGCATCGTTAGGCATCCGGCCGCTCTGGCGCCGCGCGCCTGTCACCGCCCTGTGCCTCGCCGGATACGCTGTGATCGTCGTCTTCTGGCCCTACACGCCGGCGCGATTCGTCTGGTGTGTCTGGCCGCTTCTCTTTCTGTTGCCTGTTCTCGGCGCGCGTGAGCTGTTGGCCTGGGTGCCTCGCGCGCCCGCCATGCGCCTAACGAAGATGGCCGCGCTCGCCGGCGCGGCGGTGCTCGGCCTCGGCTACGTCACGTTCAACGTCGTGAGCTTCCGGAACGGCTCCTGGTCGGCGAGTGGGTACGCCGAGCGGCTCCGGCCGCTGGTCGTCTATGTGGCGACAAAGACGCCGAGCGACGCAGTGGTCGCCACGGAGGCGGAGAACACCGTCTACCTCTACACCGGGCGGAAGACCGTTCCCCTCGGCAGCTTCATGGCGACGGACTATCTCAAGCCCCGCGCGTCTGCTGGCTTCGCGGATGCTATGGCCTTGGTGCTGGATCGATATCGGCCAGCGGCGGTTGTCGTTTCCACCGGATTTCTCCGCGCGGCGGCGACCGAGCTCTCCTTGCGACAGCCGCCACTGCTCACGGCAATCGACAGCTTTCCGGGCGGTGGGCTCGTTCTCGTTCCGACGCGGCGATGACGCCGTACAGTGATTCTGCAGGGCCATGCGAACGAGGCATGTCGTCATGAACAGTGCTGCTGCCTCTCTCCCGGTGGTCGGGGCGCGGAGCGGGATTGCGACTCGTCCGTGGGTGATGACTCTGCTCGTCGGCGCCGCGGTGCTCGCCGTCGGCGCCGCGCTCGTCGACGGGTTACCCGTGGGCGTCACGAACGACGATGGGATGTATGTGATCCTCGCGAAGTCGCTCGCGACGGGTCACGGCTATCGATGGCTCAATCTGCCGGGGACGCCCGCGGCGACACACTTCCCGCCCGGTTACCCGGCGGTGCTGGCTCTCCTCTGGCTCCTCGTTCCGGCATTCCCGACGAACGTCATTCTCTTCAAGCTCGCGAACGCGCTGTTCATGGCCGTCGCGGCAGCCGCCACATTTTCGTTGGCACGGCAGCGTCTCGCGATGAGCGACGCCGCGGCCGCGGCGCTGACGTTAGGTGCGACACTCGGCATTCCGATGCTCACGCTCAGCACGATCGTGATGTCGGAGGCACTGTTTCTCGCCCTTCTCGTTCCGACGCTCCTGCTCGCGGAGCGAGTCTGTGATGAGCGCGGGAAGTTGCGCGACGTCCTCGTGCTTGCCGTGCTCGCCGGTGCCGCGACGTTCGTCCGGACCCACGGTATAGCGCTCGTCGCCGCGATCATGCTCGTCCTCGCGCTCCGGCGCCGTTGGTATGAGGCATTGATCGTCGCCGGGATTGCGCTGACGATGCTCGCGCCATGGCAAATTTGGGTGAGCATACACTCATCGGCGGTGCCGGCCGCGATGCGCGGCAACTACGAGTCATACGGCGCCTGGCTCGCGGCAGGCTTCCGTGTCGATGGCATGGCTCTCGTCGGCCGCACGGTCGCGCGTACGACGACCGAGCTCGCCTCCATGCTCGCAACGCTCGTCGCGCCATCGATGCCCGGACTGGTCCGCCTCGCCGGGCTCGGCGCTCTTCTCGCGAGCCTCGTCGTGGGCGCGCGCGAGCTCTGGCGGCGCGCGCCGGTGACCGCGGGCTTTCTCGGCTTCTACCTGCTGATCGTGGTCCTCTGGCCGTTCTCTCCGACCCGGTTCGTCTGGGGGGTGTGGCCACTCGTGTTGCTTCTGCCGACGCTCGCCGCTCGCCGCGCTCTCACATGGCGACCCGTGGCGCCCGCCACGCGAGCCATTCGTGTCGGCGCTCTCGCCTGCTGCGCTTTGCTCGCCTGCGGCTACGCGACGTACAACGTGCGCGGCTATCGCCACCAGTGGTGGTCGAGCATTCCCCGGAGCGTCAGCGCCTCAGGGCGAGAGCTCATGCTCTGGATCGGCAACCACGCGCCCAGTGACGCCGTGATCGCGACCGAGGTCGAGAGCGCAGTGTACCTCTACACCGGGAGAATGACCGTGCCGGTGAGCACGTTTACCGTGCAGGAATACTTCACCCCGCGAACGCCGCGCGAGAACGCGGCGGCCATTCGCGAGATCGTAGAACGTTATCGTCCGCGAGCGGTCGTCGTCACATCGATACGGATGCGAGACGCCGTTCGTGAGCTCGCCCTCGCGACTCCGCCGGCGCTCGCGGTCGTCGACACCTTCCCAGCCGGTGGCGTCGTACTCGTTCCCATTTCACGATGATGCCCCTCGCATCGACATCAGAGCGTCCGCCGGCGCCGAGCCCGCGCGAGAACACGACGCCGCGGTCGCCCCGGCGGCAGCGGACGCCGCTCGACCGCGCGACGCTGCGGCTTTCGGTTCTCATTCCTGTCTACAACGAGCGCGACACAATCGAGCTCATTCTCGACGAGATCCATTCGACGCCCTTCCTGAAAGAGGTCATCGTCGTCGACGACTGCTCCACGGACGGCACGCGGGACGTGCTGAGAGAGCTCCTCGACGAGGGTCGAATCGATCGCCTGCATCTGCAGCCCGTGAACCGCGGCAAGGGCGCCGCGATCCGGCAGGCATTGTCGATGAGCACAGGTGACGTCGTCATCGTCCAGGACGCCGATCTCGAATACGATCCCGCGGACTGGCGGCAGCTGCTCGAGCCCATCGTCGACGGCCGCGCCGATGCCTGCTTCGGCTCGCGCTTCCTCGGCGGTCCGCACCGCGTGCTCTACTTCTGGCACTCCGTGGGGAACAAGCTCCTCACGATGTATTCGAACATGCTCACCAACCTGAATCTCACCGACATGGAAACGTGCTACAAAGCCATGCGGGGAGATCTGGCGCGCGCGGTCATTCTCCCGAAGCTCCGGAGCGACCGATTCGGCTTCGAGCCGGAAGTCACCGCGCGCCTCGCCCAGGCAAAGGCACGCATCTTCGAAGTGCAGATCAGCTATAGCGGACGCACCTACGCGGAGGGAAAGAAGATCGGCTGGCGCGACGGCCTCGCCGCCTTCTGGCACATCACCCGATTCCACTTCGGGCGATGAATCGCCTGACGACCATCTGGAGGAGCCTCGCACCGCGCACTCGGTGGTCGCTGCTCGTCGTGAGTCTGCTGCTGCTCGTTGGCGTCTCGTCAGGCAACGGCATTCACAATGGCTTTACCTACGACGACGTCGAGGTCATTCAGCGGAACGGCGAGATTCATACCCTGCACCACTGGTGGACGCTCTTCGCGCACTCGTACTGGCCGCGTGCCTATGGCGGTGACGGCTACCGTCCGCTCACGATGCTGGCCTTTGCCACGCAGTGGGTGATCGGCGGCGGCGAGGCGTGGGTCTTTCACGCGACGAACATCCTGTTGTACGGCGCGGTGACGATCGCGGTCCTCTGGCTCGTGTCGCTCGTGTTACCGACCGGCGCGGCATGGCTGGTTGCCGCGCTCTTCGCGGTTCATCCCGTGCATGTCGAGGCGGTCGCGAGCACGGTCGGACAATCCGAGCTCTGGGTGGCGCTCCTCCTCGTGCCAGCGATGGCGATCTACATGCGCCGCTGCCTTACCGGCACCGCACTGTCCCTCGGCGAAGCCGCGGCCATCTGCGTCTTCTACACCCTCGGGTTGTTCGCGAAGGAGCACGCGATCGTCCTGCCGGCACTGATCATCGCCGCCGAGGTGCTGCTCGGAAGCGAGAAGCGTCCACTCGCGCGGCGCCTCGTGACCATACGCCCACTGGTGCTCTGCCTAACGCTGCTGGGCACGCTGTATCTCGCCGCGCGGTCTGCGGTGAAGGGAGGCAACATATCGGGCTTCCAGCCATTCGTCGTCTTTCAGACACTCGATCTCAGCTACGCGAATCGAGTGCTGACGATGATCGGCGTCGTGCCGCAGTGGATCCGACTCCTCCTCTGGCCTGCGCGTCTGACGACGGAATACGCACCGCCCGACATCGACATCGCGCAGGGGCCGAGCCTCGTACAGCTCCCCGGTCTCCTGCTGCTCGTCGGCGTACTCGGGCTCGCGGTGGTGCTCTGGAAGCGGCGCGGGCTCGGCGCGATCGCCAGCTTCGGCATTGCCTGGTTCTGCATAACGCTGCTCCCGTCGAGCAACTTCATCATCCCGGCCGGGATCATCATCGCCGAGCGCACGCTGTTTCTTCCCAGCCTCGGCGCACTGCTGGCCATCGGCGCGATCGCGGTCTGGATCGCCCAGCGAGTCACCGCGCTGCGCTCGTTCGCGCTGCGTCGCAATGTTTCGGTCGCGTCGTTCGCCAGTGCGGCCGTCATAGTGATCGCTGCTGGGGCACGGAGTGCTACGCGCACCTTGGTGTGGCACGACAACGATCGGCTATTCACGCAGGGTGTCATCGATGCGCCACAGAGCTATCGCGCGTATTACATGCTGGGGGCGCGGAAATTCGAGGCGGGCGACGAGCGAAATGGCGAGCACGCCTATCGGCACGCCATGGCGTTGTTCCCATACGATCCGTTCATGGCCTACAACTTCGCGCTGCAGTATCAGCTTCGTGGCACGTACGTGGCCGCCATCCCGCTGTACGAATGGGCGTTCGGCCTCGACCCGAAGCTTCGGGGAGGTCAAGGCCGTGGCAACCTCGCCATCTGTTACGCAAACGCGAATCGTCCCGCAGAGGCGCGGGAGCAGGCGCTGCTCGCGATGAAATACGGTGGAGCGCCGCTGTGGCAGCTCAGACGCGTCCTCCAGTACAGCGACAGCCTCCTGGGAAAGCCTGAGGCGACGACGCGGGCAAATAGTCTCCGTGCGGATCAATTGGCTGCCTTGTTTGGCAAATCGCCACCGCAATCGCAAAACACTCTGACTCAGCCCGGGCTCGTCGTTCCTTCCGCCTTGCTAACCGTGGCTCCTGCAAAGCATTAGCAAGTTGATATCGTTTGGTCCGGCCATTGCCCTTCAAGGGGCCAAAGTAAGGCGGAGCCTCGGGCTCCCACCTTTTCAATCACATGGAGAGACAAATGCTCCGCAATCGTAAGGGCTTTACGCTCATCGAGCTGCTGATCGTGGTCGTCATCATCGGCATCTTGGCCGCGATCGCGATCCCGAAGTTCGCCAACACGAAGTCGAAGGCGTA
>Ga0136846_1236539_pt1 | contig 25953 bp, 19 predicted proteins | sample HopSoiMetagenom2_FD_96841 | JGI IMG/M metagenome (GOLD analysis project Ga0136846, IMG submission 96841) | Grasslands soil microbial communities from Hopland, California, USA - 2 Assembly 2016 (version 4) | ecosystem: Environmental > Terrestrial > Soil > Grasslands | place: USA: Hopland... | reverse complement strand
TGTGTTATCTCGGTAGCCTTTTCTTTAATAATGGCCGCATCATTGCCGGTTTGCAATACCAGATTGTGATACCAGTCATATTGATCTTTCAATGTATTGAAGTAGGTAATCTTCCCGGATTTGGTATCGGCGGATTTGGTCATAACCAGCAAATGTGGCGCATAGTAGGTAAAGCCCGGCGAGGAGGGTTCATTGACCATGGCTGGTATATCTTTCATGGTATAAGTATAGATAGTGGCATCCCCGTCCTTCTTTATATTCTTACTGATATTATACCTGGAAAAATTAAATTCTTTGAATTCAACGTTCATCCAGGAAGGAACTATGATGTTTATTTCCTGGCTAAGTATAGCCTCCCCTTCCATGAAATGTATACTTGTAAAATAGCGTGGGTCCAGATAGGTCTTGCTGAAAGTTACTTTTGAAGTAGATCCCTTTTTAACCAGGGGAAGAGTGAAATAACACACCCGGGCGTCCGAATAGAAAATGCCATCGGAGCTGTAATAATCGTTGGAAGGTTTTATGCCGTGTTTTTTTGAATCATCTACCAGGATGTCCACATCATCGATCCTTTCCTTATCATTATAAAATTCCACCACTCCAACAGAATTGCGGTAATCGTTGCAATAATAGGTTCTGCTGCTTTCTTCTTTGATCTGCACTGGCGCATCGGCATTTCCCGTTACGAAACGGAACTGCCGGCTGGACAGGCTGATAACAATATTCTTGCTATCCGGATCGGACTTTTGAGAAAAAGCAACAGAGGCATGGCAAAGCACTGCTGTTGCTGCAATTATTTTGAACATGGTTATTGGGGGCGATAGTTTCATAACCTATCGGTTATTCACTACATAAAAACGTTGCTCTCTGCTGTTTACTGAATTTCCAGGAACGCCTTTGATCATGCCGCGGCAATCTGAGCATCCGCATCTGCATTCAAACGGTTCCATATTTTCGTCGAGGAATTGAGAATAGTCCAATGTGAGTTCTTCGCCAGCATAGATATCTGCAACGGCAATAACATTCAATCCATCCAGGCCGGTATTGGCATCACAGCTATGGTTTTGAGGCGCCCATTCAGATGGGTTCTCATCCCATAGTACAAATATCTCTTCGCTGACCGCATAGGCATAGCGGCGGAAATTGAGTTTCTGATCTTCACTCCAGTTTGCATCAACGAAGCGTTTGGTTACAATACGTTGCGCCTTTTCCTCCCCGGCGAAAATGATCTCGCCTTCCTTTATATCCCTGGCGGCATAAATTCCAAAGCCGGCAATTGAGTTTCCTTTAATATGGTATGGCTTACGTTTTCTTTCATGACGGGCTATGCCCTCGGCAATGATCTGTTTCAGGAATCCTGCCTGGCCGGCGTTATCATATTTAAGGATGAAGTCTGCAGAACCTTCATAGCCATCGGTATAAAATACAGAACAGGTAAAGTTGATCTCAAGGAAATAGATCTCGTTCCTGCTATTCACCCGGAAATCCAGCCGCCCATATCCTACTCCATTGAATCCTTTAAATATTCTCTCAGCCGCAATCCTCAATTCCTTTTCCAGCACAGGGTCTGTACAAGGGAAATTACAATCGGGATGAAGCTCTGATGTCTTTAATGAATAGGTTTTGAATTTTTTGCCTTCGGGGAAAACGTATTCAACCGGTTTGAAGACAGTACAGCTCTTTCCATCCGGGTTGGCAGCTACCAGTACGGTAAACTCCCTCCCGTCTATATATTCTTCCACCAGCAGTGGACCATATTCATTATATATCTCTACCACCTTTTTCAGAAGGTCTTTCTTGCTCTTTAATATTGAATGCTCATCAATACCGAGGCTATCACCAGCCTTGGCTGGTTTTATAAACATGGGGTATGAGAGGTGTTCCCGTACCTTGTCTATATCTGCCGGCTGATCGATTATGAAATATCCCGGAGTTTTCACGCCTTCACAATAGGCCACATATTTCATGAGTTCCTTGGTAGGATCATATAACTTGGCCGATGGTCCTGTATAAGGCAGGTCAAGCAGGTCAAGACTATAGATCACATCAATGGAAGGCACTTCCCATTCCAGGTAGCCCTCACAGAGGTTGACGAATATGTCGTAATTCTTTTTTTTGAGTTCTTTTAGCTGGCGGTAAGTAGTCAGCTTATTGAGGAGTACATGATCCACCTCAGCATCGGGCAACAAAGAAGAGAGGTTACGGGGAGGATCATAATTTTTGTAATCGACTCCCGTGGTAGAATAGTCGGGTTGCAAGACACAAACCTTCATGTACTAAAATTAAATGGTTAAGTTTCTTCTGGAAAAAGCATCCGTTATTATATTTCTCACCATGCCGGAAAATGATTTTTCCGCATAGCGAAGGATGGCGCCAATAGAAGTATAATCTTCATCTTCGCTCAATCCACACTGTGCGTTTACTTCCAGCATGTACAATTTCCCGGAGTTCCTGTCCATCCGAATATCGAGCCGGCCATAACCGGTACCGCCAACGGCCTTATAGGCCTGAAGACTCAGTTTCTCGATCTTTTTAACTAGTGAAGAGTCTGGCTTTTGATAACTATAAAAGTTATCATTGCCAGGCATTGGCTTCTCATCCTCGTAGATTTCCCATAGCCTGTCAAATGATAAAAACTTTTCTTCTTCCGGGAGGGATTCATGGAAGATTCTTTCAACGGGGGGGTAAACAAAGCAGTTAGCCAGGTCAGATGAGGAACCAATGATAAAAGAAGTGAATTCAGGGCCTGCAATAAACTGTTCAACAAAGAGACCATCGGCCAGGAGGTTCCATCCCCGGTAACCCTTTTGGATTTCTTTTACGCGGTCCAGCAATTCGTCATCAGTATAAACTACATTCTTTATTGAGACACCCATACTGCCACCCGAAACGGCTGGCTTAATAATAAGTGGGGCGCCCAATCTTTTACATATACCTTTTATAGAATCTTCGCTTCCATCAATAATTTCCCACTTGGCATGTGAAACACCGGCCTCATCAAAGGCCTTCTTCATGGGTATTTTGGAAGTGGTAATGCGATAGTAATGATCATTTGAACCTGTATAGATCAGGTTATGCTTTTCCAGCTCGTGGATCACTGAAACGCCTGGCGTTCCATTAACCTCATCCCCATCACAAAGGTTTAACACTACGGGGATCTTGCGACCAGACTTCTTTTTAATCCCCGCAATAACTTCCGGGTAATTATCGGTTGTAACAGGTTGCCAGGTCCAGTCTGCCTTTAATTCTTCAAAGGCAGCTGTGTATTCCTTAAGACTTTGGGAGAAGTCGTAATAATATTGAAGGTTGGGGTCATCGGTCAGAAGATGGGGGTACAATACCCATACTTTCAACTTGTCAATAGGGTCTGCCGCAACACGGGAGATTTTCCTCTTAAGCCCTTTTTTCTTTACTTGACCGATCATGCAATTGTTGTTGTATAAAGCGCGTAAGCGTATAGCTTCTTAATACCTGGGGATTGATATGCGCTGCCCCCTTTATCTCGCCCAGGCACCTGCTGGTACCACAAAAGCATTTGAAGGGTTGAACCATATCCCATTCGGTAGAAGGATAGAAGAAAGTCATTTCATCCCCTTCAGCAATGGGCTTTAACGCTACAACCTGCATGGTATAGGTATCGAAAAACACATTGGGATCACAGCTGTGATTGATGTATTGCAGATGTTCTGGCTGCAACATAATGTGTTTGTCGATCCCAACCTGTACAGTAAGATATGTTGGCCTTGACAATGTTTTACCAGCTGAAAACTCAGCAACAACCTGTCCTGGCTCATACCTCTGTTGAGCGAAAAAGGCTTTTTGATTGTTATCGATATTTTGCCGAACTACGGCGAAGATGTGATCGCTTACTAAGCGATACGATGGGTTAGTGGCGGTTATCATAATTGAATTGATATGAAAAGATAGTTATAAACTTTAATGTAACAAATCATATATTCTCAAATGTGAATAATTTTATAGAATTGCTGAATAACATTTTCGTTCCAATCATTATAACTACTGCCTCAATCATCATTAATACTACTATCTGTTACCCGAATTAGCCGTTATTGAATGGTTAATCCCATAGGCAATCCTATAATAAAGTCTGTTAAAACAGCCATAATGCTGCTTTCCCTCCCAATAGTTTATCCTGATTGCTATTGGTATGATCAATATCATATACTATACCATATAGACAGGTATTATTTATCAGGAGCCCAATAGCTATCGGGATGATTGGCTAGACTTACGGAACTCATTCCAGGCAATGAACAGCCTTATATCCCCAAAGCTTATATCATTACCAAGTTTTTCTCTTAAAGGGGTTATTGGTCCACCGGTATAATCATTCATCACAGGTTCCATTGCCATAATCTTCTCGGCAGGCAGGAGTTCTTCAATGGAAATAGACCCATTCTGTACATAATGGGCCAGATGACCTTCTATGGTTTGTAGAGTGAAGTTTCTTGTTTTAGCTATATCTGCAATAGTTAATCCATCCTTATATAAGCGGTATGATTCAGCCTTTGTATCCACCTTAATCCCAGGTTCCTTTGGCTTTTTATCTGTTTTTGGAGAACTGTTGTCTTTCTTCTTTTTATGCTTGGGGGCCTTACCGCCAATCAGGGATGATAAGCCATTATCGGATGAATATTGTTGAATAATGGTCAGGAACTCGTTGCCATAGGTCTCTACCCTTTTCTTTCCAAAACCTGTTATCTGTTCAAGTTCTTCCGGCGTTTGAGGAAGAAATTCCACCATTTCATTCAATGACTTGCTGCCAGCTACAAGGTAGATGGGAAGATCTTTCTTTGAACAGATGCTATCCCTTACCTTTTTTAATTGAGCCAATAGAACAGGATGCGGGCTGGGAATTCTTTGTTCTCCTGATCCAGAAAAAGAGTTTATTGAAAAGGAAGGTACCGCAAAGCTGTTCTTCTTTTGATGCCATTGCTCCGCATCCATACGGACATCAAAGTCCTTTAATAAATATAGGGTAAACGTTAATTGGCCATACAGGTCCTTAACACTATCATTGAACTCCTTTGCATGCAGACGGCTATCTGTTTCAGCCGGAGATTTTACAATTGCTCCAATAATAGCATTAATCTCTTTTGTAAAATGAACAGCTCCATCCTTTGTTCGCGTTTGCAAAATCTGGTTTTCTTCCGGAGGTATGGGTTGTAAGAATTGTGCCTGTATCCAGCCATGAAACTTAAGTGCAGTGGCCTGTAGCAGGTTGAGGCTTTCCAGTAACCCATTTATCCATGGCAAGGTTCCAGAACTAAAGGAAGTTTCATTCTTATTGATATATTCCTTTAAATCTTCAGCCAGGGCAAGGGACTGCTTAAGATCAAAAACGGATTGAATGATCTCTGCCTGATACATTCTGCTTGCATTGATATATTCTCTTTCCAGTTGATCCACAGGCTGACAATTCTTTGCAAATCGGGTGATCCGGTCATCCATATACAGACTACCTTTTTTAACCCGGCTTTTTAGAACCATTCCTTCCAGGCTGGTACATCTGCTTAACGCTACGTATACCTGCCCGGCTGCAAATGCATCTCCTGCATCAATAATGGCCTTTTCAAAAGTTAATCCCTGGCTTTTATGAATGGTAATGGCCCAGGCAAGGCGAAGAGGGAATTGCGTAAAGCTTCCCAATGTTTCTTCCTGCATATTGCGCGTGGTCCCATCAACTGTATACCGGATATTAGACCATGTTTCCGGTTTTACCTCTATTTCATCAGTTTCATGGGGACATTGAACAAGGATCTTATCTTTCTGCAGACTGGTAACAAAACCGATCTTTCCGTTGAAATATCGTTTGCTTTTATCACTATCATTCTTTATGAACATAACCTGGGCACCTCGTTTTAGGCTAAGTGTAAGGTCTGCCGGATATCCATTTTCAGGAAATTCATCCTTTATTTCAGCGTTGTAGTGACTTATGTCCCCTTCCAGGATATTCAATTCATGCCGGTTGATCTCCCTTGCTTTTTCATTATGAGTAGTCAGTACTATATATCCGTCCTCTGAATTCCTATGGAAATCCGGTTCATACCTGCTTTCCAGGATATGCAAGCCTTCTTCATCCAGTCTGTTATTCCGGACCTGGTTAAGCATTCGAATGAATATTTCTTCGCTTTGACGATAGATCTTATTGAATTCAATGTAAAGGGGAGGGTCTTCCCTGATCACCTGGCTATCGAAGAAATAAGGACTCTCATAATAATCGGATAGAAGCCGCCATTCCGGTTCCTTTATTACAGGGGGTAATTGAAACATATCCCCTATAAATAATACCTGTACGCCACCAAACCTCTCCATGGGGTTTTTACGGATATGGCGCAGCACGGCATCAATCGCATCCATGGTATCACATCTTACCATACTTACCTCATCTATGATGAGTAACTCCAGTTGTCTTAATACTTTTATCCTTTCTGAACTGATCCGTAAACGGTTGAGCAAACTATTCCGACTAACCACATCTTCCGGCCCGGTGGAAAACTCTGCTTCAGGGGAAAACTTTCGGGTTTCAGGAATAAATGGTGCAAAGGGTATTTGAAAGAATGAATGAATGGTTACTCCGCCCGCGTTAATTGCGGCAACACCAGTTGGCGCCACAATGGCCATTTGCTTGGGACAGGTTTGTCGCAGGTATTTGAGAAAAGTCGTTTTTCCAGTTCCCGCCTTTCCTGTCAGGAAGATTGACCTTGAACTCTTGTTCACAAGGTCCAGCGCCAATTGAAATAATATATTACTCTTATCAGGAGTCACCATTGCTTCCATATAACACAATGTTCAAAATTAACAAACCGCAAAGGTATTGGTGCTGTTGAGTAAACAAGTTGATAAATTTTCTGAATTTCTTTAGGCCAAAATTGACTGCCGATTGTTTATACAGTGTCTAGATGTACACTATTCTACAGTGTATCCGTTTTTACCCGTTTAATAACGGATAGAAACGTTTTTATCGCATGGTGTCTGACCAAAACGCGTTTAATTTAGCCCCTCAAAAAAAAATTGCGCCATGCCAGAAGCCCGAGTATGTCTTGTCTGCAGAAGACCGTTAAAGGGGCGCGCCGACAAGAAGTTTTGTGATGATCATTGCCGAAACGCATTCAACAATCAGTTGAAATCCGGTAAGAACCTCTATGTTCGTTATATCAACAAGGTATTAAAGAGGAACCGCCGGGTATTGGAAGCCCTTTGCCCTCCAAATAAGAAACAGTTCAAGGTCAGTAAGGAGAGATTGATGCGTTTGGGTTTTTCCCTTGAGTTTTTTACACATTCGGAAACGGATGCAAACGGAGAAATCTGCCGGTACTGTTATGAATTTGGTTATGTATCCATAGAGGATGACCAGTTCCTCGTTACCAAAAGAAGGGAAGAATTGAGAACTCCTGCATCAGCCAGAGATGACTGGATGCAGGAGCCGCTAAAAGATCATAAATAGATAAATGCCCCATCAACTCCAGGTCCGGTCATGAGACCTTTGGTCATTCCAGTCCGGCGTTGGAGCAAAATAACTCTTGTCTGTCGGGATTAAATGTTTCTTTACCTCATCATCCACAAGCTCAATGCCTAATCCCGGTGCCGTTAATGGTACGTTGGCAAATCCCTTTTCAAAAAGCTTTCTTCCATCTGTTGTTTTTACCAGGCTTTCCCACCAGGGACTATCCAATGAATGATGTTCCAATGCCAGAAAATTCTGCGTAGCTGCAGCACAATGCACACTGGCCATGAATGAAACAGGGCTACCAGCAAAGTGCATAGCCATGGCCACTCCCTTTTCCTCTGCATAATCACCAATTCTTTTTGTTTCAAGTAATCCACCTGAAGTGGCAAGATCAGGATGAATAATATCAACTGCCTGCGCATCTATTAAAGGCCTGAACCCGCTTAGCAGGTAAATATCTTCTCCGGTAAGTACGGGAGTTTCCAAAGCATCTGACATTTTCTTATACTGGTCAGTATATTCCCAGGGAACCATATCCTCCAGCCATGCCAACCGGTACTTTTCAACAGCTTTACCGAAACGGATGGCATTATTGAGATCAAAATGTCCGTAATGGTCTGAGGAGAGCGGAATTTCATACCCGATCACGGAGCGAACTTCATCAATGATCTTTGCCATTTCATCCAGCCCCTTATCCGTGATCTGAATGGCAGTGAATGGATGTTTGGTATTGGCATAATCCATATACCCTCCATTCCATTGTGCGAGATTGGTACCCCAGAATTTTCTATTTATAAGTGATCCGGGATTATCCCTGATCTCGCCAATGGAAATATCCATCTTCAGCCATGTCATGCCCTGTGTTTCCAGGCGATGTTTAATTCTTGCCTTGAATTCATCCATGGTTGGCGCTTCCGGTGTATCTGCATACATTCTTACTTTATCACGGTATCTTCCACCCAATAATTGCCAGGCGGGAACATTATATGCTTTACCGCAGAGATCCCATAATGCCATTTCCACAGCGCATACCCCACCGCCCTGCCTTGCATGTCCACCAAATTGTTTAATCGTTTTAAATAGCATTTCAACATTGCAGGGGTTTTGACCAAGGATTCGACTCTTCAGCATTAAAGCATATCGCTCATCGGCGCCATCCCTTACTTCTCCCAAACCATAAATACCCTGGTTAGTGTCTATGCGAATGATGGGTGTACGACCTACATTCTGTATTACGCAATAGCGCATATCGGTAATTTTCAGGTCTGATGGCCCGGAGTAGCGATTAACTTTCTGGGTACTCTGTGCCACCAATTCTTCAATGGGAGAAAACATAAAAGCGCCACCCAGTGCAATACCACCCAGCGTTGATTTTTTTAAAAAGGAGCGACGGCTGTTTTCCTCACGAGCAATAGAAGGGTCAATTACAGCTGCCACATCTTCAGGATCCTTTAATCCAAGCTTATTTAAGAATTTCTTTGAGGGAGTCATATGGAAGTTTTTAAAGTTATTAAACCGCCTTTGCTGGTCCAAGCATCACAAATGGGGAAGGCGGATAAAAATGATTTTTAGTAATAATTGTTTCGATTACCAGGTACGGTCTTTCATGAACTTGTCAAGCTCAACCCTTGACATGGGTAACTTGCCGGGATTCTCATCCAGCCATTTCATGAAATCCTTTTTGATCTCATCTGTCCACTGAGTATCGATTTGTCCAGGAGTCCATTTACCCTCTCTCAGGCGCTGATGACCAAAAGCATCACGAAGCGATATAAATTCTGCATTGATTACAACTTCTTCTACCAGGTAAGCGGGTATAAAAACTATTCCCCCTTTCTTGGCCAGCACTACATCCCCCGGTAATACGGTTGCTCTTCCAATGCGAATGGGAACATTTATGCCGCCCAGCATCATCTGTTGAATGTAAGAGGGGTCGTTGCCTTTTGTCCAGTAATTGAAACCCTGGATCTCTTCCAATCCTTCTATATCCCTTACTGATCCATAGAAGATCACTCCACGGTGTGATTTGGCATAGATGGAATTGCCCAGGTTATCACCTATCAAAGTGCCGTCTACTATTTTGCCATAGCTGTCTGCTACATACACATCTCCATTTTTCAATACATCAATGGGCCAGGAGTTGGTAGCACCGATCCTGCCTTCTGCTTTTCCTTTATCCTTCATCATCTTGTCATAATCAGGACGAAGCGGCCAATATTGGGCAGTTACCACTCGACCTGACATTGCTGAATCCGGCAACATGATATCCCAGTCACCTTCGTACTGATTTTGAAATCCTTTATTTCTTAAAACACCCCAGGCTTCCTCAATATGGATCTTTTTGACACGTTCAAGCAAACGGTCAGATACATGGGGTCTCCCATCTGCCGATCGTTCGCCGGTCCAATCCGGTGTGAGGGCTTTTATCTGGTCTGGAGAAAGAGTAACCTGCTGCGCATAAAGGCCTGCGCTCATGCAAATGATTGCAAGAATAGAAAAGAAGAATTGTCTCATACGGCTCATCGTTTTGAGTATGGTTTAAATAAATACAGTTTACATTCTATTGAAGGTTGGCGATATCTTCAAATTCTTCGCTCAACCTGACGCTAAGTCTTTCAAATATCTTAAAGTATTTCATGTAGGTGCTGTGGTGCTGCTTCTTGGGTGTATAAACATCCGGCAGATTTACTGTCTTCACCGCCTGATCCAGGTTTTTATAAATACCCATTTCTGTTGCGCTCAACAGGAAAGCACCATACGCAATACTGTCCGAATTTTTCCGAAGAGTTAATGGTTTATTGAATATATCTGCTATCATCTGGGTGCAGAAGGGAAGGGAAGCAAAGCTGCCATGGACTGAGAGGTTCTTGATTGTTCTGTGTTCTTCCAGGATCTTGCCGATACTATATATCTCATACAGGATGCCTTCAATGGTGGCACGGATAAAATGTTGTTTTTCGTGTTTAATATTCAGGCCGAAAAAAACACCCCGGGCATTAGCATTCCAGATAGGAGCCCGCTCTCCGAGGAGATAAGGAAGGAAGATCAATCCATCAGATCCAGGCACAACCTTGTTCGCTTCATTGATCAGCGATTCCATTGAAAACTCAAGATCAAATGGTTTTGAGAAATCCCCGAACTGCTTTGCAAACCATTCAAAGATGACACCACCATTATTGGTAGGACCACCGGAAACATAACAGTCCTCGGTTAGTATATAATTAAAGAAACGCCGTTTTTCATCGCGAAGGACCTCCTTGCCCACCACTCTCACCGCACCGCTATCTTCAATACTGATTACCGCCTTATCATCACTCCATACACCCGCACCGAGCGTGGCCAGGCATCCATCACTTGAACCAACAAGGATCTTGGTTGCTGAAGAAAGTCCCAGTGAAGTCTGATATTCCTTCTTCAGTTTACCCGGAGAGGAAAATACGGGGACCAGGGCCGGAAGGCGATTACTACTGACCCCTGCATAAGCCAATGCGTCCGGCTCCCATTGCATATTGTGAATATTCATAAGGCCAGTCGCAGATGCCAGGCTATAATCGATAACATATTCCCCGGTAAGTTGCTGAATAATATAACTTTTGATAGACAGGAACTTGCTGGCCTGGGTGAATTTTTCTTTATCGTGGTTTTTTAGCCACGCAATCTTGATCAGGGGGGACATTGGATGTATGGGTGTTCCCGTTGCCTGGTAAATGGTTTTACCGTAAGGAGAGTTATTCAATTCATGACCTTCCTTTTTACCCCGGTTATCTGCCCAGGTAATGGCATTCCCAATTGGCACGCCATTTTTATCAATTGGCAATACACTATGCATGGCGGCGCTGAAACAGATGCAAACCACTTTATTTTTGTTTGGATAGATCTGTTCAGTAAGCAGGTTCTTCAGCACATATAACATGGTAATAAATATCTGCTCCGGATCCTGTTCACTATAATCAGGCTGTGTATGAAATGTGGGATAGGAGCCTTTCAATGATCCAATGCTGTTTCCCTTCATATCAAAGGCAACCACGCGTACAGCGTTTGTTCCCAGCTCAATGGTAATAATACAATCAGATTTTGTGGCCATTGTCGTTAGTTTTTGGAATATTATTCTTTCTGAACTGGCTAGGTGTATAGCCCGTCAGTTTCTTAAAAGTTGTTGAAAAATGCTGGGATGAATAAAAACCTGTTTCAAGCGCGATACTTGTAACGTTTACATCTGGTCGCTTCAGCAATTTTATAGCTTCCGAAATACGGATATTGATTAGATAATTCAGCGGTGAAAAGCCTGTGAAGTTTTTTACTTTTTCATTAAATGCGGTTGTTCCCAATCCCACCAGCGCTGCCATTTCTTCCACCGTCCATTGGTGAGACAGGTTCTTACGAAGTGTTTCCTCCAGTTTCAGAAAGGTTTGAGGAAAATCGCGATGAGAATTGTTTTGCCTGGTCAATTGTCTTGTAATAAGAATAAACAGTTCATCAAGCAATTGATTGACACGTGTAGAGAATCCAAGTTCCTGTTTCAGTATTTCATTCTGCAGGTTGTAAAAGACCGATCCCGCTTCTTTTAGCTTGGAGATCACCGGCATATTATTTAATACCAGAATTTTTTTCATAGTGATCATTTCTCCTGGCGATACCTGGCTCCAATCACCAAGGAAAGAGTTTGTGCGTGGATCGTTGGGATCAATGCGAATATGCAACCAGAACAGGGTGCCGATATCCAGGAATCCTTTTTCTGCACCTAGCATTTGCCCGGGTAACACGATGGCGAGATCAGAAGGGAATAAAACATACTGCTGCTGCTGAATGACCCATTCAAACTTTCCTTCTATCACATAATAAAACCGGATACAGTCAGACAATGATGCATTAAATGAATTCAGCGTGATAGAATTATTTCTCTTCAGTGCAAATTCAGTAATGTGCGGAAACAGTTGCAGTTCTTTTGATTGTCCTTGTTGCAGTATAAACTGATTCATTCAGGCACCATTAGGTTTTAAATGTACAACACATTCCAAATAAAGCGTTACCCAACACTACTGATTTTGTATAATATCCTCCGGAGCTGTTTATTGGAAGTTTTGTGTAGGAGTGTTTCTATATTTTGTACCTTAATAAAATAGACTTAGTTCTATTGAGAATTAAGAATATTAACCAAACAACTTGCTATATGAAGAAAAACTCGAAGCTGGTTAGCTCACCAGTCTATGCACGATTTTGTCTATTATTGGTACTGTCTCTTCTTATTTCTGCTTTTATCAACGCACAAACAGTTACAGGTACCGTAACTGATGCGACCAATCAACCTGTTTCAGGTGCAACAGTAACAGTTAAAGGAACTGCCAGGGCCACTACCACAGATAATGCCGGGAAGTTTTCCATCAATGCAGCAGGCAATGATGTGCTGGTGTTTACTTCCGTTGGGTATTTAAATAAGGAAGTGCCTTTGGAAGGTAAGACAAGTATTACAGCCAGTCTTGCCACCGATGCTCAAAACCTGAATGAAGTAGTAGTGACCGCACTTGGTATTACCCGGCAGGCAAGGGCACTTGGCTATGCCACCACAACGGTTAAACCTGAGGACCTGACCGTGAACAGATCTCCGAACCTCATGAATGCACTGGAAGGTAAAGTAGCCGGTGTAAATATCTCCGGACTTGGAACTGGCCCTGCCGGAACTTCCAAGATCAGGATTCGGGGACAATCTTCTATTTCAGGACAGAATAATCCATTAATTGTAATTAATGGTGTGCCGATTGATAATACCAATTATGCCACTAATCCAAATGGGGCTGCAGATGGCTCTGTTCAGGTGAGAGGCGGAGGTAACACTTCAGATGGGGGAGATGGATTATCAAGTATCAATCCCGATGATGTAGAGAGTATGACCATTCTTAAAGGAGCCACGGCGGCTGCTTTATATGGCGCACGGGCAAAGGATGGTGTTATCATGATCACAACCAAATCAAGACTTAAAGGAAAAGGAATCGGTGTTTCTTATAATGTTAATTATACCAATGAAGCTCCGCTTGATTATACCGATTACCAGTATGTATATGGACAGGGAGAAAATGGGGTGAGACCAACTACTGCCAATCCCACTTCGGGGGAATGGTCCTTTGGAGAGAAGATACAACCCGGAATGACACAGGTCCTGTTCAATAACCTTACAGTACCGTATGTTGCCCAGCACAATATCCTCACTAAATTTTTCAGGAATGGGCAGAATCTCACCAATACTGTTTCACTTGCGGTAGGTGGAGACAAAGGTGGATTGAATCTTTCATTGGGGAACCTTGATAGCAAGGGGATCATGCCAAACAATACTTTCAATCGGAAGACAATGAATCTTGGGTTTGCGTATGACCTGAATGATAAACTGAGTTTTACCGGTAATGTTAACTATAGCAATGAACTGAATAAAAATCCTCCTAATATCGCCAACCAGGATAATTCCATTCCCACAACATTATATAATCTGGCCAATACCATGCCTCTCGAAGTGCTGGATGCCAATAAATATAATGCTCAGGGAAATGAATTCATCTATTCACGCTTCATGAACAGAACCAATCCGTACTGGGTACTGGCAGAACAGTTTCAGAATATCAGGAGGGACCGCTTATTTGGAAACATTGCAGTAAAATATAATTTCCTTGACTGGTTATTTGGGCAGGTAAGATTTGGACAGGATTATTCTTCCCGTGATCAGGACTATAACAACTTTCCAACCGGTCAGGCTTCAAGAGGTCCTGCACCTGCCGGTTATGTAAATGGAGTATATACACAGGATTCACGCCGGTTTCGCGAAACCAACCTCGATTTCCTGATTGCAGCCAATCGTGAATTTGGAAAGTTTGGTGCTAACTTAACTGTGGGTGGTAATCAAATGAGAAGGCGCACAGATCTGAACAGCGTTCAGGTAACTGATTTCATTGTGCGTGGTTTGTATACTGTTCAGAATGGAAGATCAAAGGACCCTCTTTATACTCTTACAAAGTTGGGTGTTAACTCTCTTTATGGTTCAGCAGAGTTCTCCTGGAACAAATTCTTATACCTGAATGGAACATTGCGGAACGATTGGTTCTCTACATTGTCTCCAAAAAACTGGAGCATATTGTATCCCTCCGTTTCATTAGGTTATGTATTCTCGGAAACATTCAGCCCACAATGGCTTTCTTTCGGAAAGCTAAGACTGGCGTATGCACAGGTGGGTAGTGATACTGATGTACCTCCTTATGCCGGACAACTGTTCTATGTAATAAACCCGACTTCCATCGGTAATCCCTCTGGTGCACAGGTACCGGTAGGTGGTCCCAATGGAAGTACTGGTACCACGCTTCCCAATGCTGACCTGAGACCAATGCGTGTTTCAGAAACAGAGATCGGTCTGGAATTAAAAATGTTCAAGAGCAGGGTAAATCTTGATCTGGCTGCATACCGGAAGATCACCAGTGACCAGATTGTATTGACACAAATCTCCGATGCAGCCGGTTATACAGATAAACGGATAAATAGTGGCAAGAGCCGTAACCTGGGATTGGAAGCGTTGCTGACATTGGTTCCATTTAAAACCAGGACATTCACCTGGGAGTTCACAGCAAATACTTCCTATAATAAAACAAAGGTGCTAAGTCTCCTGACCAGTACACCAGGAGAACGCATTACAGTGGGTACCCACGTATTCAATGGAGAACTAAGACAAATTGTAGGACAGGAAATGGGTCAGATAGCAGGATTTGGATATAATCGTAATACTAAAGGAGAGATAATTCACCTGGCTAATGGAGTTCCACAACCCACAGCCGCATTGGTCACTTTTGGAAGTGCGCTGCCAAAATGGGTGGGTGGTTTCCTGAACTCATTTGAATATAAAGGAATAAGTTTCTCATTCCTGATCGATTATAAATTGGGTAATAAAATGCTCTCTGGTACCAACTTCAATGCTATCAGGGAAGGCAATCATAAAAGAACACTGGTAGGTAGAGAGGGAGGAGTTAATGATCCAGGCGTGAACCTGGCAGGAGGACCTAATACTGTATTCACACCAGTTCAAACTTATTGGGAGCACCTTCGCTCACAAGCAATTATTGAACCTGTTATCTATAATGGTGGTTACTGGAAATTGCGCCAGATCACATTGGGATATGATTTCACCAGATTCGTTCCAGGCAAATGGCCTGTTAAAGGAGTTCGACTGAATCTTGTAGCTAATAACGTAGCTATTTTGAAGAAATGGGTGGAAAATATCGATCCGGAACAATTTGGATATAGTTCAGACAACCTCGTAGGCATGGAATCAACCGGTCTGCCAACAACAAGAGGAATTGGATTGAACTTAAACATTAAATTTTAATACAGGAGAATCATGAAAAATATATTTAAATACAGTCTGATTGCAGCGGTATTACTTTTCAGTACTTCCTGCGATAAAGGATTGGAAAAATTGAATGTAAATACCACAGGTTTTAGTTCTCTTGACCCCATCCTGCAATTGAATGGCGCAACGGTAAATGCATCTTTCCCGGTAGGTACGCTGGTTTATGATATTGGGATAGTTCAACAATTGGTTTCACCCAACGGAGGCGTTTTGGCAGGAGCGAATTACAATGTAGATAACAAGGCCCCGAATAGCCCCGTTTGGCCAACTTATTACAGGAATGTCATCCGCAATACACACGATATCATTCTTGCTTTAAAAACGAATACGCTTAGGGCTAATTTGTACAATATGGCCCGCATTTTCCAGGCCTATTCATTTATGGTACTGACAGATACTTACGGAGATATTCCTTACACAGAAGCCGGAAAGGGATATGCCGATGGTATATTATTTCCAAAATATGATGCGCAACAGGCGATCTACACAGATATTATCAAAGAACTGACCGAAGCATCGGCGGCATTAAATGCAGCTGGAAATACTGAACCAGGTGATGTTCTTTATGGAGGTAATATCGCGCAATGGAAGAAATTCGGTTATTCCTTATTGCTAAGAGCAGGTATGCGCCTCAGCAAAATCGATCCAGCAAAGGCAGCCGCAACAGTACAGGCAGCATTTGCTGGTGGTGTTATTACAACCAATGCCGACAATGCTTATGTAAGGCAAACCAGCGATTACCAGCAACCGATTGGCAATACATTAAATGGATCCGAAGCGGCCAATTTCTATTTAACCAAACCATTTGTGGATTCATTAAAAATCCACAGTGATCCAAGATTACCTGCGATTGCTGTTCGTTATGTTGGCGCCACTTCAGGACCTACACAAACAACAGCCAATCAAAACTTCTCCATTGCTGTTCAGATTGGAATGCCGATGGGATTCAATAACCAGACTGCTGTTGGCCAGGCAACTGCAGATGGACTCGCCAGCTTTTATGATTACAGCCAGGTAGACAGAAGAAGACTGGTGAAAGGAGCTGCTCCCGTATTTTATGTAACAGCAGCACAAACCAATCTGCTGCTGGCAGAAGCGAGAGAAAGGGGATGGATCACTACCGGAACAACAAAAGGATATTACGATGCTGGAGTTACAGCTCATATGCAACAAATGGTAACTTATGATCCCAACTCTGCTGTAGCTCCTGCTGACATAACCACTTACCTGACCAACTATCCATTCAATCCTGCGCTTGCCATGCAACAGATAGGCACACAATACTGGATTGCCAGCTTTTTAAATGGACCTGAAGCATTTGCCAATTTCAGGAGAACGGGTTATCCGGCATTGGCCCCAAATCCTTATCCGGGAAAGGAGATCACTGGTCCGTTTATCAGGAGGTTATCTTATCCCACAACTGAAATATCAGTGAACACCAGTAATGTGCAGGCTGCGATAGCAAGGCAGGGAGCTGATAACCTGGAAACAAGAGTATGGTGGGATAAGCCTTAACAAAAGTTTCGTTTTCGTTTTCTCATAGTTCGTAGTGTAAATCAAGAACAGGGTCCTTCTTGCAGTAGGTGACCCTGTTTCTTTTTTAGGAGCAGAATGCATCAAAAAGGGGTAAAACTGACACAATTCAAGCTACTCCATTTAAAATTGTTTGCTCTTTTGCACATAAATGACTCCTGTCACAATTTTTGAGGCTCTTTAGGAAATAATAGTTTATGAAAGAGCCTTATCAAATAAACGTAGATGCCTCCATTCTTGATGATCTGCAATATCGATTGGCGCGAACCAGATGGCCTAACGAAATTAATAATGATAACTGGCAGACGGGTGCAAATAGCGATTACCTAAAAGAACTCTGCAGTTACTGGTGGCGGGATTTTGACTGGCGCAAACAGGAAGCCCATATCAATTCATTCTCCCATTTCAAAGCTAATATTGATGGAACGGGTATACACTTTATACATGAAAAAGGGAAAGGGGACCATTCAGTTCCGCTTTTACTAATACATGGTTTTCCTGATTCATTTGTACGGTTCCTGAAGGTAATACCTCTGCTGACTGAAGCCGATGAAGATGGATTCTGCTTTGACGTGGTGGTTCCTTCTATTCCCGGCTTTGGTTTTTCAGATATTCCTGCGCAATCAGGAATGAATCCTAAACAGATAGCCTCATTGTTTACCAAACTGATGACTAATGAACTGGGCTATTCCCGGTTTATTGTCGAGGGCGGTGATTGGGGAAGTAGTATTGCAGAGCATATTGCTATCCGCAATCCCCAGTTCCTGGAAGGCATGTATCTTACAGATGTACCCTGGTACCATCTCTTTGCTGTTCCAGATGAAGATCTTACCAAACCAGAAAAAGACTATTTGCAAAGGGGACAGGCCTGGAGTCAGAAAGAAGGCAGCTATGCCCTCATTCAAAGTACAAAGCCTCAAAGCCTTGCTTATGGATTGAATGATTCACCTTCTGGTCTGGCAGCTTGGATTATTGAAAAGTTTTATAACTGGAGTGATTGTAATGGTAAACTGGAAAATTGCTATACAAAGGATGAGTTATTGACTAATCTAACCATTTACTGGGCAACTCAGACGATCAACTCGGCCATGCGCATATATTATGAGGCCGCAATCGTAATGCCCCAACAGATGAAGCAAAAAATAGAACGTCCCGAGGTACCGGTTGGGATAGGTATTTTCCCGCACGACCTTGTCAATGCGCCACGGAAATTTGTTGATCGCATATTTAATGTCCAACAATGGACTGAAATGCCGAAGGGCGGTCATTTTGCACCCATGGAACAGCCGCAATTGTTTGCCGCGGATGTGCGGAAATTTGGGAAAACATTGAAAGGAATTGTAGTAGAAGAGAATGTGGTCCGTTCAAGAACCGATCTTTTGTGATGATTTTACTATGTGCAATCGAAATAGTAAGAAGCTGTCCGCCTGAGGCGGACAGCTTCTTAATTACCAGTATGAACTTATCTGCATTTAGGTATTTACATTTAACGAGGTCTTGAGTATAATCAATATCCGGGGAAACGAGCAAAAAGAATTATTTCAACCAGGCTTTTACTTCAGTTCATCCGGAACTCGCATTAGTATTGTGTTCTAATACAACTCCAAATCTTATGAAAAAGCTTTACTTATTCACAGCTTCCCTATGCCTGTTATTAATCAGTTTAATTTCACAGGCTCAACCTACCGCTCTTTCCGCAGGTGATATTGTAATTGTGGGATGGAATTCTACCGACAATACTGTCAATTCCGGCATCGCTGACGATGATATTGACTTTCTGCTTCTGAAAAATATCAATGCCGGAACAGTAATTTATTTTACTGATTTTGGCTGGACAGGATCCGGATTTCAGTTGAATGAAAATAATGGGTGTACCCCTGGTACCGGGGCGGCAAGTGATGGATGTATAAAATGGACCGCTTCAACTTTTTTGCCAATAGGAACCCAGATTCGAATCGGCTGTAAAGTAGGTCTCACCTCCAGTACTGGAACAGTAACCGGTATTACAGCATCCGCAACACCGGGAGTTTACATGAGCCTGACTACTTCCATAGATCAAATATTTGCTTTTCAGGGTTCTCTTGCTTCTCCTACTTTTATTGCGGCAGTCCAATATGGCGGAGCATCCTGGCTGGGAGTAACCAGCTGCCAGTTCACATCAACAGCATCAGCGAATCCTGGAGTTTTGGTTGGGGGATATTCGCTATTGTATACAAGTACAATAGATAACAATCAATATTCAGGTGCATTAGTAAATGCCAATGCCGCTGTATTAAGGGCAGCAATCCTCAATCAAACCAACTGGACACAATCAGCCGTAGCACTTCCGTTCCCCATTTCCATTAGCTTTTTAATTACACTGCCCGCTCACCTTACAGCATTTGATGTTAAAAAATCTGAAACTGGTAATATACTCCAGTGGAAGGTTGAGAACGAAGATAATTTCAGTCATTATGAAGTGGAAACAAGTACCAATGGCGCTACTTACACTACAATCGGGTCTGTAATGGCATCATCCCAATCTGGTTATAGTTTCACGGCCACTGCTTCACAATCGGCCTATCAATTGTATCGTCTTAAACTTGTTGATCTGAATGGTAAATTTGATTACAGCAAAATAGTAAGGATAGATAATGGCAACAAATTAAAAACAACAGTGTTTCCAAATCCTGCCAATAATGCTATCACGGTTTCTTCCAGCGAACCCATTACTTCCTTAAGGCTTGCAGATATTTCAGGAAAGAAATGCCTGCAACAAAAAGTTGATAAAAGCAACAGCATTACATTAGATATTGCCAGCCTAAAACCGGGTGTTTATATGCTTACTATCAATACAAGGTCAGGTTATCAAACTGAAAGGATCTATAAGAAAGAAAATTAACACTGGTATCAACCAACCAGCCTATAGAAATATGGGCTGTCTATAAAGAAGCAGTAATGAGTAATTCATGACTGGTTTTTTGCGTTATCAAATACGATTGAGGATGATAGGTCTGACACAAGAGGTTCCAGCGTGCCATGCCAGCCTTTACAAAAAAATATTATGCCGCTTTGCCGGAAATCCTGAATACCCTTCTGGAGAATTTAATGCAAAAGGCAGGCACTCAGTAGATTTCCCGAAATCGGGCTGGCAAACCATCGGATCCGGGCGCTATAATTATATTAAGTCATTAGGATAGTTTTTTCCCTGAGAGATCAGCAAAAGAATTTCCTTAGTTTGAAGTCTTATTCCAGTTACCGATCTTACTTCTTCAAACTTATATTTCTGCCTGGCAGTAATCTAATGATTATGAAAATACACCGACTGATACCATTTTTAGGTATTATTATCCTCAGCAATGGAGCGATGGCACAATTGCCTCTCGTATACAATGTAGAAAATACAGGAGCAAAATTTAAGGCTCCCGTGTTTCCTGCCCTGGAGAATTTGCGTGTAATAGATCCATTGACAGATCCTTTCCTACAATCGGATGGCAAAAAGCGCTCTACTAAATTTGGAGATTGGGAGCGAAGACGAAATGAAATTGGTGCAGAATTCCAGCATTATGAGATCGGTATAAAGCCATCACGACCTGAAAATATTACTGCTACTTATGTTGATAGTACGACAACGGCAGGTAAACTCATTGTAACGATTACAGTGAACGGGAAGTCACTCACATTAACATCAATGGTTTCCCTTCCCGCTGGTGATGGTCCCTTTCCTGCAGTTATAGGTATGAATAGTTTAAATGGAAGCATTCCTGCAGACATATTTACCAGTCGCAACATAGCCAGAATCTCTTTTGTTCATAACCAGGTTACGGTATACAATCGGCCTCAGAATACAGATCCTTTTTTCCAATTATATCCCGATCAGAATATTGAGAATACCGGTCAATATGCGGCATGGGCCTGGGGAGTGAGCAGAGTAATTGATGGATTAGAACTGGTAAAATCAAAGTTGCCAATAGACCTGAAGCATCTCGCCGTAACAGGCTGTTCATATGCAGGCAAGATGGCGCTGATCTCCGGAGCATTTGATGAACGCATTGCGCTGACTATTGCCCAGGAGTCAGGTGGTGGTGGTGCTACAGCCTGGAGGGTCTCGGAAACCCTGGGAGATGTGGAGCGACTTGGAGCAACGAGTTATCAATGGTTTAAAGACGATATGATGCAGTTTGCGGGATTGAATGTTTCAAAACTGCCGCTCGATCACCATGAATTAATGGCGATGGTAGCGCCAAGAGCATTGCTTGTAACCGGGAATACCGACTATTTCTGGCTGGCAAATCCATCAAATTATGTTGCTTCAAGGGCTGCACACGAAGTCTGGAAAACATTTGGTGCAGGGGATCGCTTTGGTTTTTATATTGATGGAAAACATCCGCACTGTAATGTCCCGGCAACTGAGAAACCATATATTGAAGCATTCGTTGATAAATTCTTATTGGGGAAGAATGTCAATACAGATGTTACCATCAACCCCTATCCTGATGTAAACTATCAACGCTGGTTTAACTGGTGGGGTACCAAAAATCCTGTATTCCCGGATAAAGAAAAGCTGGTGAAGATATGGCTGGAAGCTGAATGTGGAACAGTGGGAGAAAATTGGATAACTGGAGAAGACGCAACCGCATCTGGAGGAAAATATGTTACAGTGAAAGCCGGTTTGAACAATACACGCACTGCGCCTGCAGCAGATACTGCTTCAAACATAGTTGTAATTCCATTTATCATTGAAACGCCTGGATTCTATAATTTTCTGGCAAAAGCTATAGGGCCAACGGGTTCCGATGATAGCTATTGGGTGAAAATAGATGACGCACCCTATGTGGGTGCTGCAGGGCTTCTGGGAACCACCTGGAAATGGAACCGTTTTCATAGTGCAACCCTGACGGCAGGTCAACATAAGCTGGTGATAGCCTATCGTGAAGATGGAGCGAAACTGGATAAGATCCTGATTACTACATCAAATACTTCAGATGTGATGAGTCCAGAGGCGGGCGGCACTAATTGTAACTGAAATAAAATTATTGTCTTGCTGGTTCCTGGGAAGAATTCAGAAATACAGTTTATTCTATCCCCAATATTTTGCAAATACATTTATTCACTTCATCAGCACGATTATATACGAGCAGGTGAGTAGCCCCCTCTATAATAAAGTCTGCTTTGACCCGGGAAAGGGGAAATATTCTATCCTTATCTCCATGAATATGAGTAACATTTTGAGGAATCCAGGTATTTCTCCAATTAAATATCTCATTGACTCCCCATTCCATATGTCCTTTGTCTGCGGCTTGACGAAGAGCCCGCGCAAGTTCCTTTTCTTCGTCTGTTGTTATACCCAGGCGATTATTATCGATCCGCTCAGTAAACTTATAGGAACGTACAGGTAAAACGCGGTTTAGTTTCAATATACCAACCATCTTCATCCATCGGGGTAGTTCATTACTCGATTTGATTCCCGAAATAATGATCAGCTTTTGTATAGGCTTAATTTTTGAAATCTCAATTCCAAGCATTCCGCCAAAGGATACTCCTAATAAAATGGCATTGTCTTCCTTTATGAATTCGGCAAGACGTGCTGCATAATTACTTATTGTCTCCTGGGAATCCGGCAATAACTGCGGAATATACTTTAAGTTATACCCCACAGGCCGGAGCTTGGCAAAAATCCTTTCGTCCGTACCCAGTCCACTGATACAATAAATTGTTCTACTCATCGGTCAACTAATAATTTGAGGTCAGAAATCTGGCCTTTAAGAAACAAAATATAGAGCAAATAGTAAAATAATCCAACTACCAACAGACTATCAAACCGATCCAGAAATCCGCCCTGCCCAGGTAACCAGTTGCTGTAATCTTTAATTTTCAGTTTCCGTTTGTAATAGGAGGCGGAAAGGTCACCACAAACAGAGGCAAATCCTGTCAAAAGACCAAATAGGGCAGCCTGGGCTATATTTGCCTTAATCCAGGCCTCCCCGAGAATAGCGGCCAGGATACAACAGATCCAGCCGCCGGCAAGACCTTCAATTGTCTTGGTGGGACTGATTGAGGGAGCCAATTGATGTTTACCCCATAATTGCCCTGTGATCTGGCAAAAGGCATCAAATATAAATACCTGGAAATAAATAAAGAGAAGGAAGGGCCAGGAAAATACCCTGGAGTAAAGTAAAAAGCCGATAGCGACAATTAGGAATACCGTAAAAGATAATAGGGTTTGAAGTGATTTAGGATTGTTCCTGTTATTTATTCCCAGTTCTATTAAAGAGGCCAGGACAATTATCAGTGAGATCCAGAAGAAAAAATTAAACCCGATAGCCGTAATTATAAGGATGGTGATGAGGATATAAATGAAATATTTCAGCCATCGTTTCTTTCTGATCTCTTTTGTTGCCTTAAGGTTTGCAATAGCCATTCCGATGGCGCCAATAATTGCAAAGAATAAAGCGTAATAGACAATAGGATGCATTACTCGTGGCTTTTTTTCATTACCCAATAAAGGCCTTTTACATTTTCCCTGGGCTTATCAAGAATAAGTATAATGACAATTTCTTCCATACAGGCCAGTGTTCCGGCGCCAAGCCCTATATAAAACAGTATTGGATAAAAATCAATCAGGAAAAGGCAAATAATAAAGGCGCCTTGCAGGTATCCGGTAATTTTAAATAGATATGTATGCAATCCGATCAATCCGCTGAATTTTACAAATACAACAATATAGGAGAGCGCCCACAGCACAAAGAAGGTCCACCATAACCATTCATGGGGTCTAATGAAATCCCATTTGAAAAGCCAGATGGCGAGAAAAGAGCAGATAAAAGTCCCTGTGTCGGCCCAGGAATCAAGCCGCGCACCAATCCTGGTCTGCATTTTAAATACGCGGGCTATTACTCCATCAAGGAGGTCTGTCACAAGGCTAATGGCAATAAATACTGCAAACAGTTCCTGACGCCCCGTAAGTATTAACCACATAATGAATGGAAATATAATAAGCCGGTAGAGAGAAAGTGTATTAGGGATATTCCAGAAACGTTCTTTCAAATAAGCGCAGGTTTGTTTTCCTGACTTGCAATATAATAAGTAATTTATCCTCCTAAAACAACGGCTTTAATAGTGAACCCTCAACTGCTGGCCTTACTCATATTTCTTGGAATATTGTTGCTGTTAATTGGGATTTCGGAACTCATATACCGGGTCTTTAAATTGCCGGCAGAAACCTCTCGCAAATTCCTTCATGTAAGTGGCGGACTGACCTGCCTTCTGCTACCCAGATTTTTTACTTCCCACTGGTGGATACTTGCACTGACCTCATCAGCCTTTCTATTGTTGTTTAGTACCTACTTAATGAACAGGCTACACTCTGTTCATAAAACCAGACGAAACTCGATAGGAAGTATTATTTTTCCCATACCGGTATATTTCTGTTTTCTTGCGGCGGAAACTTTACACAACAACCTATTCTTCTATCTCCCTGTTTCATTGCTTGCCATATCGGATACTTCCGCTGAAATTGCGGGCACCAGGTGGGGCCATTTAACTAGACAATTCTTTAATGGACAGAAAACACTGGCTGGTACATTGGCCTTTTTCGGAAGCGCATTAGTTATTTGTTTCGGCTGGCTATCGTATTATGATCTTCCTGTACAAAAGATAATCATGGGAACCCTTTTTATATCTATTGTCGCTTCATTGGCTGAGCTGGTTACACTAAAGGGCTGGGATAATCTGACTATTCCTGTTATTGCCGGAATTATTACCTGTTTCATAATAAAATAACAGGGCCTGCAATATCTTTGCAGGCCCTGTTTATTGTTTTCGCTCTTTCGGTATTCCTAACTGTTGAATTTATTCGCCCTGTACTTCTTCTCTTTTCTTACCCCAGCTTTTATGTTTAGCTCCATCCATCTTTACGATCCTTGGAGTAAACTTGCCTACGACATCTACCAGCTGTTGCTGGCTTTTCATGACAAGCTCAATATCCTTGTAAGCAAAAGGCGATTCATCCAATCCACCTCCAAGCAATTTAACACCATGCTTTTGCAACTCATCTTTCATTTGTTTGTCGGTGACCGACTGCATAGCCCTGGTACGGCTCATTTTTCTTCCAGCGCCATGAGAAGCTGAATTGACTGAGGCTGACTCACCCTTTCCTTTTACAATAAACCCTGGAGCGGTCATAGATCCGGGAATAACCCCCAATACATCCTTGCCAGCAGGGGTTGCACCCTTTCGATGCACAATCACCTCCTTTCCTTCCCATTTTTCCTTCCATGCAAAATTGTGATGGTTCTCTACCATCTTTACTGCTTTACGACCCAGCTGTCTGGCAATCTTTTCATGAATGATATGGTGACACGCAGATGCATAATCCCCTGCAAGATTCATTGCCAGCCAGTATTCCATTCCTTCTTCTTCATCCAGGGTAAGCCAGGCAAGATTCTTTGCATCCTGTGGCAATCTTCTCTTGCTAATCGCCAGTTTCGTGTAATAGTTGGCAATATTGGCACCCAATGCCCTGGAACCAGAATGAGACAATAATCCTGTGTATCTTCCAGCCTCAACACCCAATTTTTCATCTTTCTCA
>Ga0136846_1236110_pt1 | contig 25960 bp, 21 predicted proteins | sample HopSoiMetagenom2_FD_96841 | JGI IMG/M metagenome (GOLD analysis project Ga0136846, IMG submission 96841) | Grasslands soil microbial communities from Hopland, California, USA - 2 Assembly 2016 (version 4) | ecosystem: Environmental > Terrestrial > Soil > Grasslands | place: USA: Hopland... | reverse complement strand
TGGAACCAGGGGCAGAAATAAATTCTTGCCCACCAACTGTTTTCGAGGTTGCTGGCACGAGAAGTGCTCGCTTTTGGGCGAAAAATGACCGGTTTATTTTCCTTCATTTTGCGTCGAAATATTAAATAAGCAGCGATCGCCAACGCTTTTGCGGTCGTTTCGTTTTTACGTTACAATTTTGTAAATTACCTGTGACAGCCAAGTTAAAAGTTAATCTCGGGAAAGGAATTGCCTGAAATGTCGCAAGACCGGATGCAGCTCCAACGGTTTGAATTGAAATATGTCGTCCCGGAAGAAGTAGCCCTGGCTGTTCGGGATTTCGTGGCTTCCTATTTGGAAATTGATGAGTTCGGCGCAACGCTGCCAAATCTTTCATATCCCGTTCACAGTCTTTATCTTGATTCGTCCGATCTCGCTACCTATCGCGCTACGATCAATGGGGACAAGAATCGTTACAAATTGCGCCTCCGCTTTTATGAGAACAGGTCCGACGCTCCGGTGTTTTTTGAAATCAAACGTCGGATGAACAATACGATCGCCAAGCAGCGCGGCGGCGTCCGGCGGGATGCCGTGGATTCACTACTCGCCGGCCAGCTTCCGGGGCCGACCCATCTCATTTCGAAGGAGCCCAGGCAACTGGTCGCGCTTCAAAATTTCTGCCGGCTCGCCACCAGTCTGCAAGCCACGCCGAAGGCGCACATCTTTTACATGCGCGAGGCATGGATCAGCCGCTTCGATAATTCCGTTCGCGTGACGATGGACCGCACCATTCTCTGCGACCCGGAACCCACGGCGCGGCTGAATACCGACCTGCTTCGCCCGGTAAACGTCTTCGGCAACAAAGTCATTCTCGAGCTTAAGTTTACCAGCCGTTTTCCCGATTGGTTTAAGGAACTGGTCAGGGTTTTTGGGCTGATGCAATGCGGCGCAGCCAAGTATGCTGACGGGGTCGCGCTTCTAGGGGAGTATACCATTCGCAATGCATTCTCCTTTGACGACGCACCCAAAAGCGATAATGTCCCTGCTCCGAGCGTGAAAGAGAGCGAATTGCCCAAATTCACGAGCGAAGCTGAAGTGGGTGCTTTGGTAAAATGATCGATTTTTTTTCTCACGGCGATTTTGCCTCGGCGCCAATGAATGTCCCCGCCATGATTATGGGGCTTTTATTGGCCTTTGCCTGTGGACACGCGGTGGCATGGATTTACATGCTCACGCACACCGGGCTTTCGTACTCCAAATCCTTCGTTAATTCCCTGATCGTCATTCCCACCGTCGTGGCCATGGTCATGATGGTGCTCTCGAACAATATTGTCACTGCTTTCGGCTTGATGGCGGTTTTCGCAATTGTTCGTTTCCGGAATATTCTTCGGGACACCCTGGATACGACCTATATCCTCGTCGTGATTGTCCTCGGAATGGCGAGCGGCACTCTGAAGTTTTCGACCGCGATCGCCGGCTGTTTGCTGACGTTGTTTATCATGACCTATCTTTGGGCCACTGCTTTCGGATCCAGGCAACGGTACGACATGATTATCAATCTCCACTGGGCCCGGCCTGTCACGGAGCTTCAGGATCTTCGCAGTTTGCTTTTCCGGCATAGCCTTCGAACCATTTGCGCCAGCCAGCGCTCAAGCGAAGGCTACGAAGGGACTGACTTGTCTTACCGTTTACTGCTTCGCGATCCCGAAAGAATGGATCAACTGCTCATGGAGCTGCGCTCGCTGCAGGGAGTTTCCCGCGTGACCGGCTTGAAAGCAGAGGAGGAATCTGAGGTTTGATGAAAGAGCTGCCTGTCATTCCAAGCCCGCCAGGCCAAAAGTGGCGTGAGTTCCGCATCCAATTTCTGCCGGCGATCATTTTTCTCTGCACGCTCGCTGGCATTTTCTTTATTTGGAAACAGAACCTGGTGCCGCCCACCATGGTTGCGCAGGTTGAGCCGGTCGTTACGCCCGTGGCCACAACGGATGCCGGAATTATCACCAATATTTTCGTCGAACGCTTTCAACCAGTTCAGAAGGGCGACATTATTGCCGCGGTGGTCAGTTCGGACAATCGGCAGATTGATTCGGAACTGCAACTTCTGCGCAGCCAGATTTCACTCTCGCAGCTTGAGCTGGGGACTTTCGTTGATCAGGACCGGCTCGCTTTCGATTACCAGAATTATCGGCTCGAATATCTGAACCACCAACTGCAGCTCATCACCGCCAAAGCCGAATTGCCTCATGCCGAATTGAATTTGCAGGCCGGGCGGAAACTTTTTGCGGATAAAATCATTTCCGAGATCGATCTCCACGCACTTGAAACCCGAGTGGATGTGTTGAACAGCCAGATCAAGCATTTGAGCGCGACCACGGCCGACCTGGAGAAACGGCTTCAAGACACCCAACAGCTTGGTGAACTGGCCGTGGGAGCTACGAACAATATTCAAATCGAGGAGACTCTGAATCGCCTCGCCGCGCAGCGGAAGAAACTCGAATCAGTGCAAAAATCCGCGATTCTCTTGCGAGCGCCGATTAATGGCATTGTTTCCACCATTCAGCACCGGGCCGGTGAAGCGGTGATAGCTGGCGAGGTGATTGCCACGATTACCGCGAACGAGAGCGAGCGGATTGTCGGTTATCTCCGCCAACCCTTCGCGTTTACGCCTGAGAGCGGGATGGCCGTCCAAATTCGAAGCCGTTCCTGGAAACGGGAGCTATCCGAAGCTCGCATCGCGGCCGTGGGCGTCCAATTCGAAATCATCACCAACCCCGCTTTGACTCGGCCGAACTTGCCGCCGGAAGTTGGTTTGCCGGTCGCGATCGGGATGCCTGCCAATCTCAAGCAAATGCTGCGTCCTGGCGAACTGGTGGACATCACCATCCGCGCCAAGTAATCATTCGACCCCGGCGATCTTCCGGGCCGTCCCCAGCGTATCGATATCCGCTACCGTTTTGTCGGTTCGAATTCGCACAATTCGCGGAAAGCGCATCGCGAGGCCGCTCGAATGGCGGGCGCTTTTCTGCAGCAGGTCAAAAGCGATTTCCAGGACAACATCCGGTTGGACGGCATGATATCGGCCGCGTTCCCAAAGGGTGCGTTTTAAAAAATGCTGCGTCAGTTGAGCGATCTCCACGTCGGTCAATCCCGTGTATGCTTTTCCGATTGTCTTCAGTTCACCGTTGTTTTCGTCCCGAACCGCGAACGTGTAATCGCTCAGCACCGCCCGCCGTTTGCCGTGTCCGTACTCGGCTCCGACCACGATGCAATCCAGAGTTGCGTAAGCCTTTTTTAATTTCAGCCAGGCCAGACCGCGTCGGCCCGGGACGTAAGTGCTCGCGGGGTCCTTCACGATTAGACCTTCATTCAACCGCGCCCGCGCGGCCGCAAATGCCTCTTCAATCTCATCTTCCGCGCTGGCCTTAGTGATTTGCGCCAGGCGAAACGCAGTTCCACCGATTTGCTCGAGCGAAGTTCTTCGACGTTCAAGCCTTTCGTTCAGCAGGTTGTTCCCATTGAGCCAAAGCAGATCAAAAGCGATGAATTGCACCGGGATTTGTTCGCGCAGAAAAAGATCGCTCTCCCGCCGGCCAAGGCGCTTTTGCAATTCGGAATAAGGCAGAACAGCGTCGCCGCGCATCGCGACAATCTCTCCGTCCACGATGAAGTCCTCCGGCAGTTTCCGCGCGGCGTCAGCGAGTTCCTCAAAGGTTCGCGTGATTTCCTTTAAATCGCGCGAAAAAATGGCAACGGTGTTTCCGACCTTGTGCATCTGCGCGCGGACGCCGTCGTATTTATCTTCCACCCAAACAATTATTTTCGGCGTAGGAACTTCGAGATTCGGCAGCGGCTCGATCGGTGTAGCGTTATGCCATTCCAAAGCGCGCTTCCAGATATCCCCCGCGGTTTCTTCTGGCGAGGCCAGCATGTACTTCACGGGCCGGAACGGCAAAAGCGTCACTGCGGGAAGCTGCTGGTGCCGCGCGAGCACAGCCGTCTCCCCGATGTTGCCAACCAGCAGGTTCACCTGCTTTATCTGGTCAAGCGGCGCTGCGAAAGCTTGCGCGATGGCTTCTTCGACCAACCCTTCTTTCAACCCGATCCGCAGATCCCCGGTAAGAATTTTGATCAAAAATTTTCCTTCGAGCGGAGTTGCGCGAGAAAGTGCATAAACCAGGACAGGCAGCTTGGCGATCGGTCCACGCGCTGCGAGCAAATTTTCGAAGAGCTGCTCTATTCCGCCGATGGAGTGTTCCTGGGACACCGCGCTGTTCGTTTTCTCGAGGATTTCCAGGGCCGCTTCCCCCAGATCGCTGTACTTCAGATAAACCTGTCCGAACTCGGACTGATCAAGCTGACCGATCCCGCAGAGAGCGTCACGGATCAGCGCCCACCCGAGCTGCAGTGTTTTATTCTGGCTGGGGGGGAACGCATTCCCGGTAAACCAGACGGTGACACAGGCTAGAGATTTCGATTCCAGCGGCTTGATGTACTCCGCCAGAATCTTCGTTTTCTCGAGTTTCTTTGTCGTTCCGCCGATCGCCGCGCAGGTCTGTGCAAAAACCGAAAATGACTCGCCACTTTCCGGAGCGGTTCGCTTCTCATTTTTTCGGGTCGCCGCCGTGTTCGTTTCTTTTGTTTTTGCGCGCGTCCGCGGCGGGACTGTCAACGGCAGCGAAAGTTGGTCCTCCTGGCTCAAGGACTGCGCATCAAAACCAAGATCGCGGAGCGTTTGGGCAAATTCCGATGCAAAACCATGCAATGTAAAAACTTTTTTCGGCGCGACTCGTTTCACGAATTCAACGAGATCCGGAAAATCCGCGTGATCGCTTAGCGGAAAGGCCGCATGCGCCTGGTAGCGAAAGCGGCAGTTCGGATCCACTGCCCAGCCGGTCAGCACGGCTACGCGGGTGCGTCCCAGATTCCGCAGCATCGAGGAACCGGCGACGTTCGGCGGACAAAGCAGGACCTTTCCTTTCGCGCCGTCGGCATCGTATTTTTCGTAAGGAGGAAAACACTTCCCGAACTGCTCGTAAATTTTGGTTAACTTATAAACGGCCCCGTGAAGCATGATCGGCAAATGGGCATCACCCAGCCCGCAGAGGAGTTCCTGGCTTTTTCCGAGAGAATAGCCAAGCAGGACCGGCGTCTCCTCATTGTCTAGCGCTTCGGCGCAAAATCGAATCACTCCCTTGATGACATCCGCTGAGGGCGGGAATTGATATTGTGGGCGGCCGTAAGTCGTTTCCATGATCAGCACGTCTGCATGCGTTGGCTCGCATGGTTCGGCCGAAAGGCCGGGACGCAGTTTAAAATCACCGGTATAAAGAAGCGATTCCTTCGCACATTGAATCAACGACATTGCGCTCCCAAAAATGTGTCCGGCGGGCAATAACGTAATGCTGTATGGCTCTTCATTCCCGGCAAATTCCAATGGCAGGCCAAAAGGCAGCACATGTTCCACCCATTCGCCCGTGAGCCGCGCCCGCATTAGCTGAGAAGTGGGCGCGCTCAAGATCACTTCCCGATGGACCTCAGTGTGGTCCGAATGAGCGTGGCTGATGAAGACAGACCCCGTCTGTTGTGGTTCGTGAGGGTCGAGCCACAATCCCAGCTTCGGCAGATAGACTCCACCTCTGTGAAATTGTAGCTTGAACGCGGACATTCCAACAAATCTACGGGAGGTACGAAAGGCGCGTCAAACGCCCTTTGACCAAGAGGTCGGCGGGCCAATTCCAAAACGCGGCACCTATTGTAAATGAGCGATTGAAACTCTCGTGATAAAGATTTCTGAAGATGCGAGTGGATTATATGAAAAATCCGATCAGCGAAGGACGAAAAATGTCTTACTATATCGGGACTGCGCTCATGATTGTTGGCGGCGTTTCTTTTCTATCCATTTTTCTTACCGCGGCTTTGCAGTTCGGCGGCTTCAGTCACTTTCACGAGAACGCCAAATCGAGGGTGCTCCGAGTTCTTCTTGGCATGGTCCTGCTCATGATCGGAGGACTTGTACGAAGCCTCGCCGCGACTGGACTTGCTGGTTCTGGAGTTACTCTGGAACGAGAGAAAGCCCGTGAAGATCCGCCTTACAGCCCTCATACGACGCGCGTTCGGCCAGGTTCAAGCGAATTTAAGTGGCAATAAAAGGAGGCTGAAATGAAGTCAGTTCACCTTCCCGCAGAGGAAAAGAGTTGCACGACGCTCCCGATCAGCAATGATTGGTCTTCACTGAATAAAAGCAGCGCGTCACATGGCTCTCCGCTCTCCAGCAAACTTTTGTTCTACCGCATTGATCCTGCTCTTTGCGCTCTGCACGCGTGCCTATCCCGCGGAGGACGCCAACGACATTGCGCTCAGCCAATACGTTCACGAGGAATGGCAAACCGACAGGGGGCTGCCCCAAAACTCAGTTTCATGTATCGCCCAGGATCAGCTCGGTTTTCTATGGCTTGGAACCGAGAACGGGCTGGTCAGGTTTGATGGCGTTCAGTTCGAATCGTTTGATCAACCTAAAATCAAGGATTCATACATCGCAAAGATTCTTGTCGCTAAGGATGGCACGGTTTGGGGCGCCTTGCGGGACGGAGGAGTTTTCTCTTTTCGAGATGAGCATTTTCGCTTTATTACCACGACCAACTCGGCTCTTTCTAATGACCAGGTCTGGACCCTTGCAGAGACGACCGACGGCTCGATCTGGGCCGGAACGCGAAACGGCCTGAACCGAATTTCTCATGGCGTCATCACCCGCTTCGGTGTGCGCACTGGCTTGCCTGATCCGCATGTGACCGCGCTGGAACCCGGTGCGAATGGAGACTTATGGATCGGCACAGGCCAGGGGGCGCTCGCGCGCTATCATAATGGTATCCTTGCCAAAGTGCCCGCATCCGATTCGCAGCAACACTCGGAGTTGAAAGCTCTCTCTTACGATCCGGTCCGAAATGAACTCTGGGTCGGCCATGATGGAGGCGGGTTGTTCCTGCTCAAGGATGGACGGATCGAACCGGAGATGGCTATTCGAGAGAAGGACATTGTCAATATTCAGTGCCTGAAAGCGCAGCCCGATGGCACACTCTGGGTGGGAACACAATACGATGGTATTCTCCGCTTAGGCCGCGGCGAAATGTCCACTTACGGTCGAAGACAGGGCCTCTCTTCGGATTACATCGAAAGTATTTTCTTTGATCGCGAAGGCAGCCTTTGGCTCGGTACGGGCTACGGCGGACTCAATCGCCTGCGGGCTGGTCGAATGACAACCTACGGCGAGCTGGAAGGCATGCCTGAAGAAAACATCACCTGCGTCATTCCAGACGGAACCGGAGGATTGTACTTTGGGAGCACGCGCGGAGGGGTCTATAACTACACTAAGGATAAAATCTACAAAAAGATCGACGTGGGCCTGAGCACTCACAACATTCGTGGCCTGACACTGGCCAGAAATGGCGATCTTTGGGTCGCTTCCGGCGGCGCGGGTCTCGCTATCGTCAATAAAACAGGCGTTCGACACGAGAGCACAAAAACTGGCCTTTCGGAGGACGAGACCACTGCTTTGTTCGAAGACAGCCATTCCAATCTTTGGGTCGGCACCAAAAGAACGGGTATTAATCTCTGGAATAGCAATACCGCAAGCTGGAAACAGCACCATAGCCTTCCGACGCTGCACAATTACATCCGGTACTTTGCAGAAGATCCACAGGGCAGGATATGGATTGGAACTCAAAAGAGCCTCGTTCGCTATGAAAACGGGCAGTTTGCCGAAGTACAAGTCCCCGGTATTGCGGACCCTTCCATTCGATGCATTCTGCCAGACGACGGCGACGTCCTCTGGATCACCACTCGCGATGATGGAATTCTTCGCTATCAGGCGGGCAATTGGACCACCTACACCTTTTCGACTCTGCGGCCGATTTACCACCTCATCCGCACGGGAAACGAACTCTGGTTCAGCAGCAATCGCGGCATAGAACGCGTTCATTTGCCACAATTGCCCCAACCAGCTTCCGGGCTCATTCCAGTTCTTGAGCCGGAGCTGTTTAATGAACGTGACGGAATGCGAACCAGCGAATGCAATGGCGGCTTCACTCCCGCCGGCTGCCAGACACCCGACGGCCGAATTTGGTTCGGCACAAAAAGGGGGCTCGTAACTTTCGATCCGCATGATAAACCCCGGACCGGCGGCGAAGCGCCACTAATTCTCACCGGGGTTCTGGTCGATGGTGAGAAAATGTCCTCCACCCAACTTTCCCACCTTCCGAAGGGACAAAAGCGAGTGCAATTTCAGTTTACGACCCCGAATCTGACCGACCCGCAAAAAATTAAGTTTAAATATCAATTGATCGGCTGGGACAAAGATTGGTCCGACCCCGGGCCTCGCCGTGAGGCGGTTTACAATCTTCCCCCCGGTCCCTACAGCTTTCAGGTGACCGCCACGGACTCCCTTGGCAATTGGCGCGAGCCGCTTGCGGCCCTGAGCTTCGAGATTCCCCCGCCGGTTTACCAGCAGCGCTGGTTTTACTTTGTGGTCATCTCGGCTATCGGTTTTTCTGCTCGCGGCGCTCACCGCTGGCGCGTCAAGCGAATCGCCCGCCGCGCCGAGGAATTGGAGCAAGTCGTTGTCACGCGGACGGCCGAAATTCAAAACGAAGTCAAGCAGCGCGAGGAAGCCGAACAGCAACTGCTTCGTTTGAATAACGAGCTGGAGCAACGGGTCAGCCAGAGAACTCAGGAATTGCGCCAGGCCATGGAGGAAATCCATCTCTTGAATGTTCATCTTGAGGCCCGCGTTCGCGAAAGAACGGCCGAGCTGGAAAAAAGCAAAGAGGCTCTTCATGCGTTCCCGCAAAAAATTATCGAAGCCCAGGAGCAGGAACGTCGCAGGGTCGCCCGCGAATTGCACGACGGTGTCAACCAGGCCCTCGCCTCCATTAAATTTCGCATTCAAACCGCCGAGCAACAAATCTGTCGCGGCGATTCCAGGTGGCAGGAAAGCTATAACAAGACAAAAGAAATGCTCGATTCCGCTCTCGAACAGGTTCGGCGCCTTTCCCGAAATCTGCGGCCCGGTGAACTCGACGACTTCGGCCTGATCCCCGCCATGCGCTCTGCCTGCGAAGATTTCCAGGAGCGCACCGGCCTGGAACTCGATCTGCAAACCTCCGCGCTCGAAGAAAGACTTTCCCCCGCGCTCGAACTCAGCTTATATCGCATTTTGCAGGAAGCGCTGACTAATATTGAAAAACATTCTCACGCCTCGAAGGTTTCAATTTGCCTCGAGCGGAAAGGACCCAGCGTGACCCTCGAAATCGAAGACAACGGCACTGGCCTGAACGGCCCCGACCGCGCCCACGGCGGCGGTCTCGGCCTGCTCCACATGCGCGAGCGCGCCAGTCTCGTGGGCGGCGAGTTTTCCCTCGCAACGGGCGTGGACGGTGGCGTCCGAATTCTGGTGAAGGCGCCGGTTGGTGAACGCGTGGAGACAAAAAATGAGTGAAAGGAAAAAAGCCCTTCGAGTGCTTCTGGTGGATGACCATCCCTTCGTCAGAGAAGGTCTCCGCTCCTACTTGTCAGAAGTTGACGAGATCGAAGTCATTGGCGAAGCCTCCTCCGGCCAGGAGGCCGTCTCCTTGACGGCAAAGAATCATCCCGACCTGATTCTTCTCGATATCAATATGCCAGAAATGAATGGCCTCGAAATCGTCGGCCAGCTTCGAAAGAACAACCCCCAGCCCAAAATACTCGTCCTCACCGTCCACAATTCCCGTGAGTATGTCCTGCACGTGGCCAAGTCCGGCGCCGAAGGTTACCTCCTCAAAGAAAGTCCGCCCGAAGAACTGCTTCAAGCCATTCGCGCCATCCAGCAAGGCGGGCGCTACTATTCTCCCCAGGTTTCCGGCCACATTCTTCAGGATTACAACAGGTCCCCTGTTCCGGGCGCCGAACCAGCCTTAACCCCGCGCGAACTGGAAGTTCTGATCAACACGGCCGAAGGTAAAAGCATCAAGGAAATGGCTGATATTCTTAAGATTACGCCGGCCACCGTCCAAACCTATCGCGTCCGCCTTATGGAAAAACTAAACATCCATAACGTTGCCGGCCTCACCAAATACGCCCTTCAGCGTGGCCTGATCCAGTAGCCTGCGCCTAACGCTCTTGTCATATATCGATATGACATGGTGTCATCATTTTAGGTTTTGCGCAAAAGCCGCATCTTTCCCAATCTTCTCCCAGGACTTTCGAAGGCAAGAAGGGACGGTTTCGCCTCTGATTTTGAGTGCGGGTCCACGGGGCGGCGGAGAAGTGACTCCGGCTGCAAGCTTTAAGCGGCGCCTCTAGCCCATCGCGTCAGGGTGAACAGGAGCACTTGGGTTGTCAATCAAGGCATGCTCTCAACACGCGTGGGCTAGAACGCGCCGCTTAACAGCGCCCCTCTCAGGGCTAGACGTCGAACTCAAATCGCGCACAAATCCTCCCCAATTCCGTTCGCCCGTCTCCTCTCATTCCTTCTTTTCTTCACCCAGTCTATTTCCTATCCTGCTTCGTGCATGAATTCGCGTGAGGCCCTGGTAGCCTTGAACATGGTCCCGCATGTCGGTCCTGTCCGTTACCGGCAATTGCTCGATTGTTTCGGCGATCCCGTTTCCATTCTCACCGCTCCGAAATCGAAACTTCTTAAAGTCGATTCCGTCAGCGATACGACCGCTGACTCAATCACGAATTGGGAAACCGCCATCGATCTTTCCGGTGAACTCAAACGCATCAAAGAATTCGATTGTCAGATTGTCACCCAGCAGGACGAGAATTATCCCGAACTCCTCCGCCAGATTTACGATCCTCCCATCCTTCTTTACGTCAAAGGCACTCTTGGCCCAAAGGACAAAAACAGCGTCGCTATTGTCGGTTCCCGAATGACAACCTCCTACGGCACCAGCACCGCTCGCAAGCTCGGCTACCAACTCGCCTACATGGGAGTCACCGTCGTTAGCGGCGGCGCTCGAGGCATCGACACCGCCGCGCATCAGGGTGCCCTTTCCGGCAAGGGCCGCACCATCGCTGTGCTCGGCACCGGTATTAACCAGGTCTTCCCTGCCGAGAATGCATCTCTGTTCGAAAAAATCATCGCTAATGGAGCCCTGATCACCCAATTTCCGTTTAATCGCCCCGCCGACAAGCAATCATTTCCGATCCGCAATCGCATCGTCGCGGGCATGACCCTGGGCACCGTTGTCGTGGAAGCCAATCTCACCAGCGGCGCTCTCATCACCGCTAATTTTGCCGTCGAACACGGCCGCCAGGTCTTCGCCGTTCCCGGTCAGATCGATTCCCCGCGCAGCAAAGGCTGTCACGATCTGATCAAAAAAGGAGCTAAGCTTTGCGAAGGAGCTGAGGATATCGTCACCGAATTCGAATACCTTTTTCCAACCACCAACAAGTCCGGCGCAGGCATTACCAGCGGCGCGCTGCCCGGACTGACTCTTTCAGACAACGAAAAGCTCGTCTACGAGTCGCTCGCCCTGGAAGAACTTTTTATTGATGACGTAATTGCCAAAACGGGTCTTCCCGCTTCGGCCGTTTCGGTGGCCTTGCTTACCCTCGAAATGAAGAAGCTGGTTAAACAAATGCCCGGAAAACTTTTTTCCCGCTATCAAAGAGAATAAATTAACTCACCCCTGAGGACCAATCATTCCGCGCCACCTCTGTCGATGGCGAACTCAAATAGCGCAGCTTTCTGAGAACAGTCGCGCTGAGCCTTTGCGCCATTTCTTCCGAGCCGGCTTGCAATCGCGCCCGCGTTTTTCGTTCCTGTTCCAGTTCCCACGATATTAATTCTCGAAACGTCTTCATTGCTGCTAATCCTCAAATCCTTGGGATGAGGCATTTTAGCCCGAATCCAAAACCTCTCAAGAAAGGCTCCGCAGTAAAATACCTTCGGGGTTTTCCCCATGCGCACACTGCGCGTGACACGAACCCTGCTGCATGCTTACATCTTTTCCAGATGAGGAATCCGATCATTCTGGCGCTCGACGTGCCTTCCGGAAGTCAGGCCGTCGAACTTTGCCGTGAACTTGCTCCCGCGCTCGGCGCCGTCAAAATCGGCAGCGAACTCTTTACCTCCGCCGGCCCGGAAATCGTCCGCGAAATCCGTCTCTCCGGCTTGAATGTCTTTCTCGATCTAAAATTCCACGACATCCCAAACACTGTCGCGAAGGCAATCACCGCCGCCGTCCAATTGGATGTCCAGATGCTCACCATTCATACGAGCGGCGGATCGGAAATGATGAAAGCCGCCGAAGACGCCGCTCAACAAAGTGCTGCCAGCCTCGGCGTCAAACCGCCTCTCGTCCTCGGCGTCACGGTTCTCACGAGCCTCGATAGCAATGGGATCTCGGAAATCGGTTTTCAGGCGAACGTTGGGCATCAGGTCGAGCGTCTGGCTGCTCTCGCCGTAAAATCCGGTCTGCGCGGCCTGGTCTGTTCTCCACTCGAGGTCGCCCTCTTGCGGCAGATCATTCCTGCCAGCATTCAACTCGTCACTCCCGGCATTCGCATTGGCCCGTCCCAGGATGACCAAAAGCGCACCCTCACTCCGAATGAGGCTCTCGCCGCCGGCGCGAACTGGCTCGTCATCGGCCGCCCTATCTATGCCGCCGAAAATCCCGGTCGCGCCGCGGAACAGATTCTCGCCAGCCTTGTCTGAACAGATCTAAATGCCCGGCCTTCAACTCGAGAATCTTTCCAAATCTTTCATCGCGCCGAACAGGCAAAAGATTCGCGCGCTCCAGGATTTAACTCTCGAGCTTTACGATAATGAACCGCTTGTTCTCCTCGGCCCCTCCGGCTGCGGCAAAACAACCACCCTCCGTCTCATCGCCGGACTCGAAAAAGCCGACTCAGGCCGCATCTTCCTCCTCGGGAAAGAGATCACTCCTCTCAGACCCGCTGATCGAAACATCAGCTTCGTTTTTCAAAATCCCGCTCTTCTTCCTCAACTGGATGTTCGGGCTAATATTTTGCTCGGGCTTAAACTCCGAAAAATCCCCGTCGCGGAACGGGAAGCTCGCCTCAAGGAAATCGTTCAACTGCTCAACATTTCCGAAATTCTCGACCGCTATCCCGAAAAGCTTTCCGGTGGCCAGCAACAGCGCGTTTCATTGGCTCGCGCCTTAATTACGAAGCCCGATCTCCTTCTCCTCGACGAGCCGCTCTCCAATCTCGACCCGCTCACTCGTCACCAACTCCGTCACGTCATTCGCCGCCTTCAGCACCAGCTTAAAAAGCCAATGATCTATGTCACCCATGACCAGGCCGAAGCATTTTATCTGGGCGCTCGCATTGGCCTTTTGAACGAAGGGCGCCTTGAACAAATCAGCTCCCCGCGCGAATTAATTTCCGATCCTTCCACCCTGTTCGTGGCGCGCTTCGTGGGGAACGGAATAAATATTCTCAAAGACGGTGGCGAACCAAGAATTCTCAAGGCCATTCGCGCTGAGAGCATCAATATTCATCCAGCCGCAAAACACGAGGGCGCCGTTTCCGATGCAATTGACCTTGCGACTCATTGGGAAATCCATATCAAGACGGAGCAGACTGACACGATCCGCGCGATCTCGCCCCACCAGCTCAAGAAAGATTCCCCCGTGCGGTTTGATATTCCGGAGAATAAAATCTTCAGGTTCGAAAAAGAAACGGGCGCGCGAATTCGCTGAACTTTACGCCCGCACATTCACCGCCGTCTTTACTGCCTTATTCCCTTGCGACATCGATTCGAACAGCCGCGGCAACTCTGTGAGCGAACAATTCCCATCCACGAAATCGCGCGACGAAATCGCGCCCGCTTCAATGTACGAAAGCGCCCTCCTGATCGTCGCCGGGGTATGATGGAAGCTCGCCAGCAATTTCAGGTTGGAATAATGAATCAATCCGGTATCAAACCGGACGAACGTTCCCGAGGGACATCCTCCAAAAAAATTCACCGTTCCCCCTTTTCGCACCAGTTGAACGGCAGCCTCCCAGGCCTCGGCTTTGCCAATCGCTTCCACCACCACATCAAATGTTTTCCCGATCGCTTTCGTCGCGGCCAGAACATCTCCAGCTCCGCCCAAATCGATCACCTCGGCGCCCAGGCGCATTGCCGTCTCCAGTCGCGCTTTGCCTCTGCCCGCCAGAAAAACAGTGCAACCCAAATGTTTTGAAAGCGCGGCAAACATCAACCCAATTGGCCCCGAACCCAGCACCAACACGCGTTCCGTGCCATTCAGCTCCATTTCCGCAATCCCGTGCGCGACGCACGCGAGCGGTTCCGTTAGCGCTGCATCTCGAAAGATCGTGCCCGGCCTCAATCGCAGCAGATTTTTCTCCACCAGCCGCGCGGGAACCACAATCTCTTCGGCATACGCGCCATTCAGAAAAAGCAGATCATCACAAAGATTCTCCTGCTGATTGCGGCAATAAAAACATTCACCGCAAGGCGCCGAATTCGCGACCACCACCCGATCTCCCGCCGCCCACCCGCTCGTCTCCGGGTGCGCCTCAGAAATAATCCCCGATAGCTCATGCCCAAAAACCGCCGGCGGCACAATCATCTTCGCATGATACCCCCGCTTATAAACCTTCAGGTCCGTGCCGCACGTCAACGCCGTTTCAATCCTGATCCGAACCTCCCCAGCCTGTAATCCAGGCGAAGCAACTTCCTCCACCCGCACATCCTCTTTCCCGTACAAAACCGCGGCTCGCATCCGTTCAAACCTAAAGGAACGATCCCTCAATTGAAACCAAAACCACGCCTCAGGAGCCGGCATTCATATTCGCCTGACGAGGATCGAGAGTTTTCTAGCTTTTGTTTGCCCCGCATTCCTTTTTACTTAAGGCGATGAGTCCGAGTGAGGATTATTTGCAGAAATGCCGGGATCTGCTCGAGGGCGTGGCAGCGCAAAAAGAAGTTGTTAACCGCGCGGCGGATTGGTTTTCAGAAACGATTTTGGCCGGACGAATGGTGCATTTGTTCGGGAGCGGGCATAGCCGGATTCTGGTGGAGGAGATGTGGCCGCGATACGGTTCGTTCCCGGGATTCAACCCGATGGTGGAGCTTTCGCTGACATTTCACAATGGGGTGGTCGGAGCGAATGGGCAGCGGCAGGCGATGTTCCTTGAGAACGTCAGCGGCCTGGCGGAACGAATTTTGCGCAATTACGATTTGTCTCAAAAAGATTCAGCCCTGGTCGCATCTTCCAGCGGCTGCAATTTGGTGCCAATTGAAATCGCCGCGGGTTTCAGATCTCGAGGGGTCAAAGTGGTCGCGATTATCAGCAAGCGGCATTCGGACGCCAGCCGTACCCAGCATCCCGACGGTAAAAAATTGCAGGATTTCGCGGACATCGTTTTGGATACCGGTGCGCCCGTCGGCGACGCCATGGTTTCAATCGCCGGTTTGGATACGCCTGTTGCGCCGGGGTCTACCATAGGCGGATGTATGCTGATCAATTCGATAAAGGCCGAAGTCGCTTTGCGATTAACCAGAGCCGGCAGACCACCGCAAGTTCTGACCGCGGCGGCAACTTTGGGAAAAGAGAAGGCCACCGCCTTATTTGAATCAGCCTATGACGAACATGCGCGCCGCCTGGCGAAGTTATATGAGAACCTCGGAAAATAAGGTGCTTCCATGAAAGAACGTCCCCTACGAACAACCGTGATCGGCAGCTATCCCTTTCCAGGCTGGCTGGAATTCGCATCGCAGAATCTGAGTCAATTCGGTTCGGCGGACCGCGAGGAGTTAATCGAGGATGCGGTCACTGTCGCGGTCCGAGATCAGACCAGCGCAGGGCTGGACGTCATCACGGACGGCGAACAAACCCGGCTCGATTTCAATCTCTCATTTTATGGCTTTATTGAAGGGATCGCTCTCGAATCGGCTTCCCCACGGCGATTCGGTCCGCCCGCGCACGACCAACGCGGCAAGCACCAGGTCACCGGCGCTCTGCGGGCGCCGCGCGGCCTCGGCACAGTCGAAGATTATCAGCGTCTGCAACGGATTGCTCCGGACGGCCCGACTCTCAAGGCGAGCGTGCCGGGTCCATATACGCTCAGCGGGCGTTTGATTCCGAGCGAACAATATCCGGATCGTTATGCGCTCACCGAGGCGCTGATGCCCATCGTGCGTTCGGAATTGGAGGCCCTTGTCGCGGCAGGCTGCCGCGAGATTACCGTCGACGAGCCCTCGATGAGTTGTTACGCGCACAAAGAGGATCCGAAACGTTTCGTGCAGATTTTCAATCGCACCGTTGAATCCGTAGTCGACAAGTGCCACTTATCAACTCACCTCTGTTTCGGAAATTACAAAGCGCGCGCCGTCGGTTTGCGGCATTACGCCCCGATGTTTCCCGCCTTTCTCGAAATGAGCGTCGATGAAATTCACCTCGAAATGGCCAGCCGCGAATTCGCCGAACTGGAACTGATCAAGCAAATCGCCGTCAGGAAAGATGTCGCCATTGGGATCGTCGATGTGAAGAGCTATTACATCGAAACTCCCGCCGACATTGCCGATCGTGTCAAAGCCTGCCTCAAATATGCCCTACCGGATCGACTTTCCTTCGCGCCGGACTGCGGCCTGAGCCAGACCGCGCGTTGGGCCGCCAAACAAAAATTGCGCAACATGGTCAAAGGCGTCGCCACTGTCCGAAAGGAACTCGGTTTGGAATGAAGAAACCGTTGTTGCAGAATGAGGCCTTCCTCTTTGATGTCCAGAAAGCCAGGCAAACAACTGGCCCCGACGGCACCGAATTTCATCTCTGGTGGCTCGGGCAAAGTGGATTTCTGCTGCAATGGCGTGGCAAACATCTCTTGTTCGATCCCTACCTTTCCGATTCGCTCACGAAAAAGTACGCGTTAACAGACAAGCCGCACGTCAGGATCACCGAGCGTGTGGTCGCGCCGGAGAAGCTCGACTTTATCGATGTGGTCACCTCCTCGCACAATCATACCGACCACCTGGATGCGGAGACATTCGTTCCGCTCTTGAGTGCGAATCCAAAACTGACGCTCATTATTCCCGAGGCCAACCGGGAGTTCGTCGCGGATCGCCTCGGCATATCAACCGACTTGCCTGTCGGCCTCGATGCCGGCCGCCACGTCCATTTCCATGGCTGGGACATTCACGGCGTTCCCGCGGCGCACGAAACAATTGAACGCGATGACGAAGGCCGGTGCAAATTCCTCGGTTACGTGGTTCAGTTCGGCCCTTGGACAATCTACCAAAGCGGAGACACGGTCCGTTATGCTCAGATGGCCGGCATACTCAAACAATGGCCGATCGATCTCGCTCTTCTTCCGATCAATGGTTCAAAACCGGAGCGGCGCGTCGCCGGCAATCTAAGTGCGGCTGACGCCGCCGAACTCGGGCGCGACATCCGCGCTCGCATGGTGATCCCGTGTCATTACGACATGTTCGAATTCAATACGGCTGATCCGCGAGACTTTGCGAACGCGTGTGATCGACTGGGTGTGAATGGTTGCATCCTGCAGCAGGGGGAACGATGGAGCAGCAGCCGGCTTCCGCCGCGCCACTAGCTATGCTGCACGTCCGTCCAGTAACGGATTTCGAACTGCCCGAACTCGCGCCCTATCGCTCGATGCGCTGGCAGTCCGAACACCGGCAGCAAGGCATCTTCGTCGCCGAAGGCGAGAAAGTGGTGCGCCGCTTGTTGGAAAGCAATCTGAAGATCAAATCCCTGCTCCTGCCCGAAAAGTGGCTTTCAGAGTACCGAGAGCTTTTGGAGAAACGAGACGAGGAAATTCACGCTTTCACCGCCGAAAAAGCGCTTCTGGAAACGCTCACCGGTTTTTCCATGTATCAGGGCGTTCTTGCTGTCGCCGAGGTTCCCCGTCCTACAACTTTGGACGAAGCGCTTGCGCTCCCGTCTCGTCCTCTGCTTTTCGTCGCCCTCGATTCATTGTCCAGCGCCGAAAATCTGGGCGGCCTCGTCCGTAACTGCGTCGCCTTCGGCGTAAACGCGTTGCTGGTTGGCGAAACCAGTTGCAGCCCTTACCTGCGACGCGCCGTCCGCAGTTCAATGGGCACGATTTTCAAACTCCCGGTAATCGAAACCGATAATCTGGCGAACTCCATTCAAAATCTCCGAGCTCACAACGTCCGATGTGTGGCCGCTCACCCGCACACGAACGAAAAAACCTTGTCTGCCGCCGATTTCAAGCAGGATGTTTGCCTTGTCCTCGGGAGCGAAGGCCAGGGAATTTCCCCTCACGTCCTCAAGAGCTGCGACGAAGCCGTTTTGATTCGAATGCTAAATCAAGTCGATTCCTTGAACGTGGGCACGGCCGGCGCCGTGTTTTTGTACGAGGTGCAACGCCAGCGCGGAAAGGGTTAGTGCTTTCCTTTTGCCCGAACCGTTGCTAATACAGCGAGCATGCCACCTGTAGAAACCCAAACCCCGCCTACTGCTATCAACGTCTCAACAAGTGCCGAAACCTCCGGGCGCGTTGTCTCAGTCGATGCCCTGCGCGGCTTTGACATGTTCTGGATCATCGGCGCCGACGCCTTCTTCTATGCCGTCAATAAGATGGGCCACGAGAATTCATTCATCTCTCCGATTGCCCATCAATTGGATCACGTGCCCTGGGCAGGTTTCCATTTTTACGACCTCATTTTTCCCCTCTTCATTTTCATCGTGGGCGTTTCCATTGTTTTCTCCCTGCCGAAGCGCATCGCGACGCACGGCAAAGGCGCAGCTACAGCTCAAATATTTCGTCGTTTTGTAATTTTGTACTTGTTCGGCTTGTTCACCTACGAAGGAATCGCCAAAGGGTACGAGCATATTCGACTGCTCGGGGTCTTGCAGCGAATTGCGCTCTGTTATTTGTTCGCGGGGCTGGCCTTCATCTATCTAAAACCCCGCGGGCTGGCCGTCCTTTGCGCCACATTGCTCATCGGTTACTGGGCCATGATGACCTTCATTCCCGTTCCCGGCGTGGGCGCCGGCAATTTTGCCGAAGGCCAAAACCTGGCAAACTACATCGACCGCATGTACCTGCCGCTCCGCAAATGGGATGGCGACCACGATCCGGAAGGGTTGTTGAGCACGTTGCCGGCCATCGGCACCTGCCTGCTCGGAATTTTCGCAGGGCTTCTTCTAAAACGAAAAGACCTCGACGAAATGAAGAAAGTGCAGCGGCTTTTTCTTTTCGGGATCGCCGGCGTGGTGCTCGGATTCCTTTGGGGACTCCAATTTCCCGTGATCAAAAAAATCTGGTCATCGTCCTTCGTTCTGGTCGCCGGCGGCTTCAGCGCGATCCTCCTCGGCCTTTTTTACTACATCATCGACATTCGAAAGAGCCAAAGATGGGCGACCCCGTTCCTTTGGATCGGAACGAATGCCATCACCATCTACATGCTCGTTCATGTCACCGATCTGCGCGGACTCGCCAATCGCGTTCTCGGCGGCGAAATCAAAGACTGGCTGAACACTCAAATGAACGGCCTGGGTGACCTTGCAATTTCGACGCTCGTGCTCGCCGCCGCAATCTCGTTCTGCCGGTTCCTGTATCAACGCAAGCTCTTCTTGCGCGTGTAACAGTGGCGGCAGGAGCACCCAGGTTATATACTGCGGCCGATTGAAGAAGCGCGCATTTATATGGCTTCTCGCCGTGCTCTGCCTTGCCATCGCGACCGTCTTGGGAGTGCGCTACGCGACGCGTGAACCCACCTACAACGGGCGAACTTTGGGCCAATGGGTGCTCGATGTTAAGAGCAGCGATCCGAAAATCCGCGCCAATGCGGAGGCCGCTTTGCGGGCGATGGGTCCTCAAGCGGTGAAGGGACTCTCCTTTACGCTGGTGAAAGAGCCTGGTCTTCTCACACGTTTTATTCAGTCACTCGGCCGAAGCACTCCGCGAATACTCAAAACTCCGCTTCACCGCGTCTTCAATCCCGGCCAGCAGATAAGCGACAAGTATGCTGCCGCCGAAGCGTTAAAGATCATGGGGACCAACGCGGAAGCCGCCGTTCCGGCTCTGGGGAGAATGCTGGAAAGCCCAAACGTCCTCCTCTCGAGCGCCGCCGGACAGGCTCTCGGCAAGATCGGTCCTTCCGCAGTGCCCGTTTTGATCGAAGCGCTGGATAACGGCGATTACAACATTCGCGCCAACGCCTGCGCGGCCCTTGGCGAGCTGGGGACAAATTCCGCTCCCGCAATTCCACGCCTCACGAAAATTTTGGTTGATGACACGGGGCCGATCATCGGCTCCGCTTCCTGGAGCCTCTCCCGGATTGGATCGCCCGCAGTTCTCCCGTTGACCCAACTTCTGAGCAATACGAATTGGCTCGTTCGTCGGTGGGCGGTCTATTCTCTCACCTACGCGGGCGTGCACGCGAAGCCCGCCATTCCCGCCATTGTCCGGTTACTTCAGGACACCAACGTGCAGGTCCGCTCGCAGGCCGTCATCGCGCTCTCTAACATTGACTGGACCTCGAAAGAATCAGGTGAAGCTTTGCTTGCCGCCACTAAAGATCAGGATCCCGACGTTCAAACCGCGGCCATCAACGCGCTCGGCAGCAGGCCGGACATCGTTTATGAGCGGATGCCTCAATTCATTGAGCTGCTCGATAGTCCGACTCCACAAATGCGCGGACACGCGGCCTACGCGCTCGGCCAGCTTGGCGAACATGCCACCAACGCCTTGCCCGGCCTTCGCAAACTTCTTGACGACCAGGACCAATTCGTCAGGGAAAAGGCGGACGCCGCAATTAAAAGCATCGTCACTTCCGTGGCGGCAAAAAACCGTTAACCAAGCAAATGTTCGATCACCATCTGATCGAGCGCCTGGTAGTCGCGGTTGGCGATTAAAGCGTTGGCGCGCTTTTCATCGAATGATCCAACTTTCTCCACCAGGCGCAGGAAAGTCCGCCGGCTGTTATCGAGGTGGGCCAAAGTCTGCTCGCTCTTCGTGGAACGGAAAGGATGAACATCAAAGCAGACATATTCTCCCCGTTTTCCGTAGCCGTTTCGTTCCAAAACGCGCACCTGGTTAAAAGCGCCGCGCAGGTTCGTGCTTCCAAACGGCTTGTCCTGATCAAATTTGAGGCCGTTCTGGTCGTTCAGATGCAGGGACCAAAGTTTGCCGAAGCTCATTGCGAAGTCGATTTCATCCGCGGGATCAAGCCCGGCCAGAATGCAATGGGCCGTCTCAATCAGGGCCCCCATGCGTTTGGGGTCACGGGTTTGCTGCGCGATCGCGAGCGCGTGGCCGATCGTCGGAATATAGGCGTGGTCCATCGGCTCGTTCGGCTTCGGTTCGATCGCCAGACGCGCTTTCGGGTCGTGCGCCAGCATTTTATCGAAAGCTTCAACGAGCAATTCAACGCTTCTCTTGCCGCTCTTGGCTTCACGAAGGTACGTGCCTTCGCGCGCCAGCCAAAGGACAATCAGGTTCGTCCCCAGGATGTTCGCAATATCGATCGTGCGCAAAGAGCGTTCGATCGCATATTTTCGGCACTTTGGATCATTACTGGTGTAGCCGCCGTCAATCGTCATTGGACTGAACCAGAGCCGGGGAGCCACCATTTCCGCCGCAATTCCAGAGTCGCGCAGCCGTTTACGAAGTTCTTTCGCTTCTTTTTCAATCTGCTGAGGCGATTTGCTGTCGATATCAGGAACAGCATCGTCATCGTGAAACATCATCGCGTCGAACCCGAGTTCTTTTAGCTTCTCCAGCTTCCAATCGAACGTTTGCGCCGGCCGGGTGGTCGGTCCATAAGGGTCTCCGCCTTCGCTGATGTTCCACGGACCAAAGCAAAACTTGTAACTCTGTTCTTTCGGCATATCGAGGCCGGGACGGTAAGCGCTTTTATCGCGTTTGAAAAACGAAATTCCGCGCTGCAACCGGGCCGTGCCTGAGCTGCCAATCAGTTTTGGATGCGGATTGGAACTTCGCGCGCCTCCCGCTAAGTTGGAGCGGAAGAGAAGTCGCTACGAAAGCAAAAGTTAAAAAGATCGTGATCGGAATCGTCGGCGGAACCGTTCTGCTGATTGGCATCGCTTTGATCGTGCTTCCGGGTCCGGCCGTGATCGTCATCCCCATGGGCCTGGCGATTCTCGCCACCGAATTCGAATGGGCGCATCGCTTGAAACTCCGCTTCCACCACAAATTCGAGCTTTGGCGCCAGCAGTACCGCGAAAAAAAGGCCGCCCGAGCTGAAGCCAAACGCGCCGCGGCTGTACGCCGCGCCGCACAGCCGTGATCATCACGTCGAATTCGAGTTTCTCTCCGGTCTCCTGAAATTCTTCACCACCGCCGAACTCAAATTCCGGAAGCCGCCACCAGAATCTTTTCTTGAGTGGCGTTCTCGCTGCTAAATTCTGCCACCACTCTTCCCTCGTGCATCACAAGGATTCGATTGCTCAGCGCCAGCAATTCGGGCAGATCACTGGAAATGAGCAAAATCCCTTTCCCTCGCTGGGTCAGTTCATCGATGATCTTGGAAATCTCCGCCTTGGCCCCGACATCCACCCCTCTCGTCGGCTCGTGCAGAATGATCATTTCCGGATCTCTTTCCAGCCATCGCGCGAGCAACGCTTTCTGTTGGTTTCCTCCGCTTAAAGTCCCGATTCGCTGCCCTAACCCGGCCGCCTTGATCCGAAACCGGCTCACCAGATCACCGACCGTTTGCCTTTCTGCTCGCTCCGAGAGCAAACCCATTCGGGACAATTTCTCCAGAAATCCGACACTGACGCTTTCCTTAAACGAATGCTCCAGCACGAATCCCTGGCGCTTCCGCTCCTCGGGAATGTATGCCATTCCGGAGCGCAACGCTTCCCTCGGGTCCTTGGGATTCCAAACACGTCCGCGGAACATTATTTCTCCGGACGTCCCCGCATAAAATCCCATCAGCACTCGCGCCAATTGCGATCGCCCTCCGCCCATCAATCCCGCCAGGCCGATGATTTCGCCGCTGTGCAGAGAAAAAGAAAGATCCTGGAATCCGCCGTCGCGGCTGAGATTCTTCACCTCCAGCAACGGCCGCCCGATCTTCCGGGAACTTCTCGCCGATTGTTGCGCCAGTTCACGGCCCACCATATCTCTGACCATTCCGTTAATCGAGGCCTCGCGCGTCGCATACTCCCCCACCAGCGAGCCGTCACGCAACACCGCGACCCGGTCCGTCAGTTTCAGAATCTCATCAAGCCGATGCGACACATAAATCAGTGTGATCTCCTGCTCCCGTAATTTTTTCAGATGCGCCATCAAACGCTCCACCTCCGGTTCGCTGAGCGTCGCGGTCGGCTCATCCAGAATCAGAAGCCGCGCCTTTCGCGAGAGCGCTCGAACAATCGCGATTTCCTGGCGCTCCGCCGCGGAAAGCTCGTGAAAAAATCGTCGCGGAGAAATCTTCAGATTAAATTTCGCCAGGCGCTCTGCTGCCATTTCGAAGAGGCACGACCAATCTACAAATGCCCATCCCGCCTTCGGCCACTTCTCTCCCATCAACAAATTCTCTGCGACCGTCAGTCTATCAAAGTAGGTAAGCTCCTGGTGAATGGTGGCAATGCCTGAATCAAACGCATCCCGGGGATTCCGAAACTCGACTGGCCGCCCTTCCCAAACGATTTCGCCCGAATCCGACCCATACACACCAGCCAGAATTTTAATCAGAGTCGATTTCCCCGCCCCGTTCTCTCCGATCAGCCCAAGCACCTGCCCCGCTTCCAATTGAAGCGAAACATCCTTCAACGCCGGAGCTCCACCAAACGACTTGGATATGTTTTTAAGCGCGAGCAGTGGCACGTTTCGCAAAAGGATGACCTCAATCGCGGCAGGAACAACACCAAAAGATTCCAGGAACCAATCTGCCTGATTCTTCGGACACCTGTTAATTCTGGCAGTTTCTCAATTTCGGCGTCGACGGGATCATCACCAATCAAGCTCCGCTCGCCCGCAAAGCGCTGATGAATATTTTCAACCACAATCAACAAAACTAAACGCGCTTCACAATGACAACACTCCAACGCAACGCCATCGCGGCACTTCTCGCTTTCACACTTTTTGGCTGTGAGGAAACAAAGCCACCACAAACGACCACCACCACGACGAGTGTGACGACGACAACCCAGACTAAACGGGTGGTCAAATTAACCATCGGAATGAAGGGCAGTGATGCGATCGCATTGGCCGGCATTCCGTGCGATCCAGCCACCCTCAAATCGATCAATGACGGAGCCAACGTGACGGTGAACTACGGGGATCATTCTTACGTTTTCTCCAAAGGCCTCCTCGAAGCAGTTCGTTGAGAATCATGTGCCGATAAATTTCCAGCTTCACCGCTCTCCATTTTTACTCGCACTGCTCTTGCTGAGTGCGTGCACCTCTACTGCGTCGGAGGAGGCACCGCTTCCGACCGAGCCGGCTCTTTCCAGAAACCCCGCTCTGGTCCAGGACTGGACCAATCGCCTGCTGACCAACGATCCGAAGGCCCGCGCAACCGCCCAGGAGACCCTCGTCCAGGGAGTGCGGCATTCGTTCCCTTTACTGAAACGATTCCTCGACAGTCCCAATGAAAGCCTGCATCCGGAAACCTTCAAAGTCATCCAGCGGATCGGTCCTCCTGCTATTCCGCTGCTGGTGGACTTATTGGGGCATAACTCGTACTCCATCCGGCGCGGCGCCATCAGTGAATTGATTGACCTTGCTCCTCATACAGAAGGGATCCAACCAGCCTTGCGACGAGCCCTCGCAGACAAGGATTCGACCGTCGCAGGCGATGCCGCACGAGCCCTCGGAGCTTTGGGCAAGCGGGCCAGCCCTTCGGTAGGCGCTCTCCTCAAAACTCTTGCGCACGAGGATCCATACGTCCCCGTCTACGCGGCGGAGGCCCTGGCGTCCATCGGTCCGAACTCGGCCAGGGCGATCGACCCGTTGCTGAAAGCTCTGAGCGACCCGATGCCCGGCGTTCGATGGGCGGCCTGTGAGGCCCTCGCGAGCATGGGCCCGGCTGCGCACCCTGCCGTGCCGCAGTTAATCGAAGCTCTGAAGGATGAATTCTTCTATGTGCGTATCTTCGCGGCCGGAGCTCTGGGAAGCATCGGCCCGAAAGCACAGTCCGCCGTTGAAGCGCTGCGGGCCGCAACAAACGATCCCGCCTTGCGTAACGACGCCGAATGGGCGTTGAGTCGAATTGCGGGAGTCAAACCTGGCGACCCTGTCACCCCACACTTTATGCCCGCGCCTTCCAGCGCGCCTCCACTCCAGGCGACAGTCGCCCAAACGGGCCATCCTCCCGTTGACTGGAATACGACCACCGGCCGGAACATCGTCTGGAGCGTCGCGTTGGGGAACCAAACCTTTGGTCGTCCCGTCATCGCTGGCGATGTCGTCTATGTCGGCACCGACAACGCTAGGCACCTGAACCCCGCCCTCCAGGAAGAAGCCGGCGTGCTCATGGCATTTCGAGCCACGGACGGCAAATTTCTTTGGCAGGACGTGTCCCCGCGCGTCGATCGAGGTCTACGAGAGTTCCTGTTGCCTTCCACCACAAGCGCCCCGTATATCGAGGGAAACCTGGTGTACTATGTCACCGCCGAGTGCCAACTCCGCTGCCTCGATACAAAGGGATTTGGTGAAGGCGAGAACAATGGTCCCTCCCGAAACGAGCTCTTCCAGCACCACGCTGCCGCCAACATCATCTGGGAGTTGGACATGTGCGCTCGATTGGCTGTCTTTCCGCATGAAGCCTCCAATAGCGAAGTCTTGGCCGTCGGCGATCTGCTCATGGTCTCTACCTCTAACGGCCAGAATGAAGGCCACACCCGGGTCCCATCGCCGCGAGCCCCCAGTCTAATCGCCGTCGACAAACGTTCGGGCGAAGTCGTCTGGCGCGCCGTCGGGCCGGGTGAGCAGGTGCTGCATGGCCAGTGGTCCAGCCCTGTTGCGGCCAATGTCAATGGCCGCATCCAGGTGCTCTTCGGCGGAGGAGATGGTT
>Ga0136846_1218990_pt1 | contig 25969 bp, 23 predicted proteins | sample HopSoiMetagenom2_FD_96841 | JGI IMG/M metagenome (GOLD analysis project Ga0136846, IMG submission 96841) | Grasslands soil microbial communities from Hopland, California, USA - 2 Assembly 2016 (version 4) | ecosystem: Environmental > Terrestrial > Soil > Grasslands | place: USA: Hopland... | reverse complement strand
GCGGCGGTGTAGAGCTGTGCCGTGGGAACACGGATTTGCGTGTGGATGGGGGCGTCGATCGCCGTCCCCGCATTGTCGAGCGGGACGTCCGTGCGGCCGTCACAAGCGAATACTGGTGGTCCCGCATCAGGTGGCACGTCGAGCGGGACACTGTCGCCCCACGTGACGATTACGTCAGCCAAGGTGGAGTCGTTCACCAGCTCCCCCCTGAACTCTCCGTATAAGAATTGGCTTTCCCAGGAACCGATGGCCCGCTGCACCAAGTCGCGCATGTTGCTGCGCGTGTCGGCGTAGTATCGCACGGGCAGCCGGTTCTCGGTCCAGCGGAATACGTCGCCGGCATTGTCGAACGGATACCACGCCGCGCGCGGCGGAGACGCGGGTTCACTGCAGGCCGCAATCAGAACCGCGCCGAGCAGCAGGGTGCTTTTCATGGAATCCCGCCGTGCTTTCCGAACACTCGAGCTCCGACGCCGAGCGAGATTCTGTGCACGAGCTGTGGATTCGTGAATCCCTCGTTACGTAGCGCACCGGTCGTGAACCGATGCAGATCGTAGCGCAATGAAAGCCCGATGTCGTGCGCGCGAGCGGCCCCGGGCCTCCAATAGAGGCCGAGACCAACGATCGGCTCGATGTCGGTGCCGTCACGAAACAAGCCGGTCTGCTCGCTCGGCAGGTACTTGAGCACCCCGACCTCACCGCCGGCGGTGAGGTCGGGAATCAGCGCCCGGTGTATACCGACCGTGACTGCGAGAATCGTCGTCGAGTTGAACTTGGTCGAGCTGCCACTTTCGTCGTTCCGCAGCGACGTCCACGACAAGTCGAGATTCAGCGCCGGTGTCCAGACGGTGGATGACTGTTCGCCAAGCGACAACCGAAGCGCAGGACCAACCGCCGGCTGCACATCGATCGGTGCGACGATCGAATCGTGCACGAGCGCCGTCGAATAGCGAGCACTTACCGTGGCGTGGAGCGACACCTGACCGGCGGCCGGATGAGCAAGCGATGCCGCGGCCAGCACAATGCCGAGCAGGCCACCGCGCCTCGGGTGTCCTACGGTCAGGAAGCTGCCTCGGTCTTGCGCGCCATCAGTCGCTGCAGGATCACGGCGCCGATCAGGAGGAGTCCGTACATACAGACGACCAGAGGACCTGTGGGCAGGTCCTTCGTATAGGAAAGCCAGAGGCCGAGGATCGAGGCGAGCGCTCCAGAGCTCCACGAGATAATCGTCAGCTTTTGTTTATCAGCCGTGAACAAATTCGCGATCACCGCGGGGACGACGAGGAAGCTGAAGACCATCAGCACTCCGGCAATCGGCACGGCCAACGTGATCACAACGCCGAACGAGAGATAGAACAAAAAATCCCAGAGTCGAATTGGCCAATGTTCCGCTTCGGCCTGCTCCGGGTGGAAAGAGATCGTCAGAAAGCGCCGCCGCAGCGCGTAGTGGAAGACGCCCAGCGCCGCGTACGCAATCGCGAGCTTCAAAATCGTCGGCCAGGTAACCCACAGGAGGCTGCCGACGAGCGTTTTCTCGACCGCCTCACCGCCACCCGGGACCTTGTTGGCCACGAGAACCGCGGCGGCGGAGGCCACCACGTAGACGATTCCGATGAACGCTTCCTGAGGCACCCGGCCGCGCCGGCCCGCTGTGCGCGTCAAGGCGAACAGGAATGCGCCGACGGCGGTCGCGGCCAGGGCAAACACGTACGTGATCGCGGACTCCGGCGCCACGTGAAACAGCAATGCCGAGAGGCTGCCGAGCGCCGCCATCTGCGCGAGCGAGAGGTCGACGAAAATCACCTCGCGCGCGATGACGTGAAGACCGAGATAGGACAACATGGCCACGAGGATCATGCACGCCACGAAGGGCGGCAGCATCAACTCCAGGCCGCTCACGGAACCCCCTTCGTGCCGAAAGCCTGAGCGAGCTCCGTCACCCAAAGATTCATGAGATCGAAATAGGTGTTGATACCGGCCTGTCCCCCGGTATTGGACGGCACGATGACCGCCTTGGCATCCGTGCGCTGGGCGACATCCATCACCTGATTGTGATCATAGTAATTCGTCGAGAGCAGCACCTGGATGTGGCGATCGCGCATCGCGGTAATGATTTCCTGCACGTGGCGCGGGGTCGGTGGAATGCCGGGCTTCGGCTCGATGTAATCGAAGCAAGTAACCTCGAACTCGCGCGAGAAATAGTCCCATTCCTTGTGATAGCACGATACGAGCTTGCCGCGGAATGGCATGGCTTGCTTGAGCCACCCGCCGAGATGATTGGCGAGCGGCGCGCCCTGGTACTGTTGCTGAGCGAGGAAGGTGAAGAGCTTGCCCTGGCGATCGAGGTCGCTCAGCGTCTCCCCGCCGATCAGCTTCACCAGGTCGTCGCCGAACAGCGCTCGGTAGATCCGGGTCTCAAAATCCTTTTCCCGCGTGGTGAAGTAGTCGGCATCCTGCGGCGACACGCGCTTCAGGCCGCGCAGGATGTTGCGCGCAATGATGACGGAATTGAGCGGGTCCGTCCAGATATGCGGGTTGCCGTAGACATGAATGTCGCCCTGTGACCGGGAGAGGTTGGCGGGGACGTCGAGCAGATTGATTCCCTGATAGGCGGCGACGTAGCCGAGCCCGCCCTCGGTGATCTTCGGGTTGTTCGCCTTGTCGAGCAGCGCCGGAACCCAGAGCTCGAGATCGAGCCCCGTGGTGACGAAGATGTCGGCCTGCGCCAGCGTCGGCACAAAGCTGGGCTTCGGCTGCACGTAATGCGGATTTTCATCGCCGACGGCAATGGAGCTCACTTTCCCACGATCGCCGACGATTTCGGTGGCGATCGCGGCATAGGTCGTGAGTGAGGTTACGACCTTGACTGGAGCGGCAGGTGCCGGACCGCCCGGTCCGGATAAGCCAAGTAACATCTGGATGATGTGTAGCATCAGTAGGTCTCGTGTTTGTGTGGACCGATGGCCCAGACCGCTTGCAACGCAAACTGGTTTGTGGCGGTCGTGCCCGCCGTTTTTTGCCACCGATATTGGCCGCGCAAGAACACCCACTCGCTCTCCCACAGGGTGAGCGTCGGGATGATCTGCTGGGTGATTTGTCCGAGCTCCGGCGACTCCACGTAGTCGTAGCGTACACCAGCAATCCAGCGCTGGTTGAGCTTGTACGTGCTGCTGACGTAGCCGCCGACCCGCGTCGGTCCGGTGCCGGCGATCTGCTTGTGCAGTGCCAGCAGTTCGCCACGCAGGGTCCATTCGCGATACAGCGCCTGCTGCGGCGGACGCCAGGTGAGGCGAAAGTCGATTCCGCCCACGCCGGTGCGCATGGAAGAATCCGGATTCGTGCCGTACAGTCCGCTGAATCCGAGCTGCATGTAGGTCGAGTGGTTCAGCTGCCAGAAGTTGAGCAGGTGGCCGAGGTACGTGGGCCGGTTGGTGTTGCCGAAGAGCTCGGCGTCGCTTTCGCTCTCCGTCACCTGCAGCGTGACCTCATGTGTTCCGAGACCGCCGAACGCCCGGTACAACGACAGTCCGGTGCCGGCGAGCCCGTCCTCGCCAAAGTACGACGTCAGCGCGAGCGGGTACTCCGTTTCGGGCAGCGCGTGGAGATGCCAACGGTTCACCTCGCCGAATTGTTGCCGGTACTTCCCGAGATCCAGCCGCATATGTCCGGGGAGGCCGATCCAATAGAGATATCCCTCTTCGACGCCCACGTGTTCGTTTTCGAACGACAGAAAGATTTTGGTGTGCGAATACGGATCGAGCGCGGATTGAAAGCCGATCTCGAACTCTCGTGGCTCGAAATTGTTCTGTTGCACGCCGGCCGTCGTCGCATACACCCGGACGTCGCCGGTCGCGCCGATTTCAGGATTGAGCTGCGCCTGATTGCGCTCACGACCGATCGCTCGCGCCATCGTGTCGGCCGCCGGTATGGTATCGCCTGCTCCCGCAGCCTGGCTGGCCGCCGCCCGCAGGCGCGCGAGCTCGTCACCGGGCGCCGCCGCGGCGGAGGCGGGTTGCTGGGCTGCCCCGGCGCGACTTGCCGCGAGCAGACTGTCGACGCGCGCGCGCAGCTGCCGAACTTGCGCGGCGAGCGAATCGAGCTGCCGCTGCGTGGGCTGTTGCGCGGCAAGTCCTGTGCTCCAACACGCGGCCGCCAGCAGCGTCGCGCCAAGAATGCGTGTCATGATCGATGTCCTCTCCTGTGGAACGAGGATCGCGAGGAAGACTACGACGATGTCAGGAGAGGAGGCTGGGTGGCGCTCGAGCGGGGGCGATGATCCTGTCGCGGGGGTGAACCGACGCAACCGGCTGGACGTGGATGACGCGCCCGGCTGCAACGGGTGTGTGGAGCGTGAACGCCTGCTGCGTGACCACGCGCGCGCTCGCGTACTGGCACAGCGCGCAACGCACGTCATCATGCAGGATCGCACAGCGCGCGGTGTGACTGGCCTCGACGCCCGGAGACACCACCACGACGTCGCGCGCATGGGCCAGCGTGACGGCGCCGCCGCCCATCATCTGCATGGCGAGAAGGATCGTGAGGACTGCGCGTTTCGGCATGATCCCTTTCATACGCTCGCGACCGCGCGGGTGTTGCCGCGCGCATACGCACGCAACCGCCGCAACATACGCCGGTCGTGCCGCAGCGGGTCATCACGCTTCGGTGTCTCGATAATCTTAGCGACGCTCAGGAGCGCCGGGTCGCGCATGATCCGCCGAAATGGCTCCGGCCCGATCCGGCCCTCTCCGATCCACTCGTGGCGATCCAGGCGCGAGCCGGCCGCTGCGCGGGAGTCGTTGAGATGCAAGCACTTAAGGAGATCGAACCCAACGACGCGATCGAATTCCTCCCATACCGTGTCGACCTGTGACAAATCGTAGCCCACCGCGTGCAAATGGGCGGTGTCCAGGCAGAATCCCACCCGCGTCCGGATCGCGTCAGGCATGGCGTTACGGAGATCGCGGAGCTGCTCGAATGTCGCGCCCAGCGCGGTCCCCGATCCCGCCGTTCCTTCAATCCAGACTTCGAGGTCGCCCGGCACGGCGGCCAGACATTCGGCATAGGCGCGGGCGTTGCGTTCCAGGCCGGCATTCCGGTCGTCCATGTAATTCCCGGGATGCGAAACCACCGCGCGCAACCCCAGCGCGCGCGACCGTTTCAGCTCGTTCGTGAAACTTTGCATGCTGCGCGCGTGAAGCACCGGGTCCGGTGAAGCCAGATTGATCAAGTAGCTGTCGTGCGCGACGACGACTTCCAAACGATGCCGGCCGACCTGGTCCCTGAACCGCTCGATCGCCGACGTTTCGAGCACCGGCTCGCGCCACTGATTCGGCGTTTTGGTGAACAGCTGAATTGCGCTGGCGCGTAACGCGCCCCCACGCTCGGGCGCGGCCGCTACGCCGCCCTGGCTCGAGACGTGGGCGCCCAACATCATGGTTCCTCGGTGAACGCGAGCCGCGAAATCAGCGGGACGAATCGCACGCCCCCGACCCCTCGCTGCGTGATCGCCCCGCCGTTCATGGGCCGCTCCAGAATGACCAGCTCCTGGGTCGTGAGGTCACCGATAGGAATCACGAGTCGCCCGCCCGGAGCCAGCTGTGTGACGAGGGGGCCGGGAATCCGCGGCGCGGCGGCGGCCACGATGATGCTGTTGAAAGGCGCCTGCTCGGCCCATCCGGTCGCGCCGTCGCCGAGTCGGGTCTCGATGTTGGTGAGCGCGAGCCGGCGGAAACGATCCTCGGCTTCAACGAGCAGATCGGGCAGCCGCTCGATGGTGAAGATTTTGCCGCCAGGGAGGAGGCGCGCGAGGACCGCGGTCTGGTATCCCGATCCCGTTCCGATCTCGAGGACGCGGTCCGTGCGCCGCGGCTTGAGCTCGTGCGTCATGAGCGCCACCACGTACGGCTGCGAAATTGTTTGCCCGTTCCCGATCGGGAGCGGCGCGTCGCTATAGGCGTCGCCGGCAAGATGGGGCGGGAGAAACCATTCGCGCGGCACCCATCGCATCGCGGCGAGGACCCGTTGATCGCGGATGCCCCTCCCGGCCAGCTGGCGCATGACCATGCGTGTTCGCGTGTCGAACGTCTCCAGAGCGGGATGTGCTTGCCGGGGCATGCGCTGAACTATACCTTGGCCCCGCCTCCAGCGCGCGAGAGATGCTCTGCCGGAACTGCTTCGCCATCGCATTCTCCTGCTCGGCAATCCGGCGGGCCGCCCCGAGGGTCTCGAGCGCGTGCTGGTGCGCGGTGGCTTCCAGGTGACGGAAAGCGCATCCGGCGCGCCTCCCGATTTTTTACTCTACACGCCCGACCCCGGGGTCGACCGAATTGCAGACGACGTCCGCGCGCTCGCGACGAACCCGGATTATGGCGGCGCCCCGGTGTTCGTGGTCCTCGGGCAGGGACGCGAGAGCGCCGCGACCGAAGCCCTGCTCGCAGGCGCGCGCGACGTTGTGGTGGCGCCCATCCATCTTCCCGAGCTCCGCACCCGGCTCGACAATCACATCCGGATGCGCACGGAAGTGCGCGAAGCGCAGGAAGCGCTGCGAGCGCGTGATCTCCTGTTCGACATCTTCCAGGAAGTCTCGTCCGCTCTCCGGGCGGACGAGATCTTTCAGACGCTGGTCCGCCGTGTCGGCCAGGCGTTTGGCTTGTCGCATTGTTCCTTCGTCCTGACGTCGCCCGGGGAAGAGAAGGGGCGGGTGGTCGCGGTGTACGAGAACCCCGCGATTCGCGACCTGCACGTCGATCTCAAACGCTATCCGGAAATTCAAGAGGCAATTCGTACCGAGCGGCCTGTCGTGATTCATGACGTGCACGAGCATCCGCTGTTCGCCTCGATCCGGCAGCATTGGAACCAGCAAAAGGTCGAGGTGAACGTGCAAGCCGCCGTCGCGCTTCCCGTCTTTGTGCAGGGACGGCCCGCCGGCGTCTTCTTTCTGCGGACCGAAAAGGACGATCCGCAGCTCCGGTCCGCGGACGTCGCCTTCGCCAATACGATCGCGCAGGCGGCGGCGCGGGTACTCGAGAACGAAGAGCGGCGCTCGGCGATTTACCGGCGCCAGATCAGCGCCGGGACGACCGACGAGCTCACCGGCTGCGCCTCGCTCGACGCGCTCGATCGCCGATTGCGCGATGAATTCGAGCGCGCCCGTCGCTACTCTCTGCACTTTTCGCTCGTGCTGGTCGATATCGACCATCTGCGGGACATCAATGAGCGCCTGGGACAGGCCGCCGGTGACCGTGTGCTCGGCGAGATCGGGGCGATCTTGCAGCGCGAGTTGCGGGCGCCCGACTTCGTGGCTCGCTATGGCGGCGACGAGTTTGCTTGTGTGCTGCCGGAGACCGATGGTCCGGGCGCCCGTCATTTCGTCGAGCGGCTGCGGCACGTGCTCGGCCGCCACACGTTCGTGGATCTCGGACCGTCCCAGACGCCCGCCATCTCGGCTGGGGTCGTGGCCTATCCCCACAGCGAAGCGCTACGACCTGAGGATCTCTTCACACTGGCGGAGAATGCGCTGCAGAATGCGAAGAACGCGCCCGATCGTGTCTCGGTCGCTGGAGAGACTGCCAGCCCTTAATCGAGCGGCAGCGAGCGCTAGCGCGGAGTAGAGGGTCGGGCGGAGCGTGCAGAGAGAGGCCGTAGCCAATTGCCTGGATCGAGGGCGATGCCGCCTTGGCCCCGAATTTCGAAATGCAGATGGGCGCCTTCGTCGCTCGACTCGCCGCCGACGTGGCCGATCACCTGACCCCGTACGACACGGTCGCCCTGCCTGACCGTGGCGTCATTGAGGTACGCGTAGACGGTGTAGTAGCCGCCGCCGTGGTCGATGAGGACGGACGTGAGATAGAGTCCTAGCGATCCGGAAAGGCTCACGGTTCCCGGCGCGACGGCGCGAACCGCGGTGCCCACCGCCGCTCTGATGCCGATTCCGTGGCGGGGGATGCGCGTGTTGTTCGGACCGACCGTCGTTCCAAACGGATAAATGATTGCGCCCTCGACGGGCCAGTCGAGGCCGCCAAGATCGGCGGTCGTGATCGATCCGGTGGTGGGAGCTGCCCCGCGTGATTCGGCTTCCCGGCGCGCGCGCTCGAGCGCTTCGACGCGGTCATTCAGTGTGCGCTCGTCGCGCTCGAGGCGCGACAGCCGCTGCTCGGCCTGACGCGCGTTGCGTCGGGTTTCGCGCAGACTGGTTTCCCGCGCCTGCTCGAGCGTGACGTACCGTCCCAGCTCGTCCGTCCGCTCGAGCCGGCGCCGGCCCAATGTTTCACGCGAGTCGACCAGCAGCTGTCGCTGCCGAGCGACGCGATCGCGCAGCTTCTGCATGTCGTTGTTCAGCAGGCGGTCCTGGAGACTCACGAGGTACAGATACTTGTATCGCGACAGCAGGTCGCCGAAGCTCTCCGCGGCGAGCAAGACCTGCCAGCTGTAGAGCGAGCCCCGCTTGTAGATGTCGACGAGCCGCCGCTCCAACACGGCGCGCTTTTCCAGCAGCGCGTCCTGCGCGATGAGCAGATCGACCGTGATCTGGTCGATCTGCGTGCCGAGTCCGGTGATCTGGCGGTCCAATTCGTTGACGATGCGATTCGTGCTCTGCTTCTGCTGCTCGATATTGGAGATCTCGTCGGTGAGCGAGTGAGCCTGGGTGCGCAGCCGCGACAGCTCCTGCTCGACCTCGGAGCGCTCGCGCTTGATGTCTTCGAGACGGCGCTGGTTGTCCTGCATCTGTTGCTGGTAGGTGGGGCGGGCTTGGCCGGCCACGGTGGTGGGGAGGGCTACCAACAGCAGAATGGTGATGAGGGAGTGGGGAGTGGGGAGTGGGACCTTGCGGTCCGCACCGACGAGCACCACTCCCCACTCCCCACTCCCCAAGGTTTTCATACCCGCCGCAGATGCCTTCCCACGCTCGTTGCGCTTCCGAGCAATCCGATGAGCGCGCCGAATCCAACGATCGCCAGCGCCTCCTCGTTGGTGAAAAACGCCGACTGGAGCAGATAGCGATTGATCAACACGTAGGCGGCAAAGGAGAGCCCGATGGCCACGACGCCGCCCAGCAGTCCTTTGATGGCGCCCTGGAGCAGGAATGGCCGCCGAATGAACCCATCGGTGGCGCCGACCAGCCGCATGATGGCGATCTCGCGGCTGCGCTGCAGCACCGCCATGCGGATGGTGGTGCCGATGATGATGATCGCCACAACCGCGAACGCCGCTCCCACCACGATGCCGACGGCGGCGGCGAGACCCCGGAGTCGGTCGAGTTTTTCGACCCAATCGCGGCCGAAGCGGACGTCATCCACGAATCCGAAGCCTCGCATGCGCTCGGCTACCAGGCTCACGTGATCGGCATCGCGAAATCCGGGCCTGAGCTTGACCTCGATCGACGCGGGCAGGGGATTGCGCTCCAGCTCCTCCATCACGTCCCGCAGCTCGATCAGCTCCGCGCGCGCGCGCGCCAGCGCCTCGTCTTCCGAGACGTAATTGGCGCCCTGTACTTCGGGGAACGCCTGGATGTCCTTCAGGGCCTGGGCGGTCGCCTCCGCAGGCGTGCCGGGCAGGATGTAGGCGACGATCTCGACGCGCTCTTCGACGTCGCGCAACGCGCCCTGGAGATTCACGACGACAAGCCCGAACAAGCCGAGCACAAACAGCGAGAACGCGATCGTGGTGACCGAGAGGGCAGAGAGCAGGGGCGCCCGCTTGAACGTGAGCATCGCCTCACGCAGCGTGAGATTCACGGCGCCGCCGCCTGGTCGCGCGATTCATCGACCGCGGAATCGTACACGAGCGCCCCTTCCTGCAGCTCGATGACCCGATAGGGCGCCTGTCGCACCAGGTCGAGATCGTGGGTCGCCATGACGACGGCGGTCCCACTGGCATTGATGTCGCGCAGCAGCTGGAACACGCCGCGCGTTGCCCGCTCGTCGAGATTGCCGGTCGGTTCGTCGGCCAGCAGCACGGTGGGCTCGTTCACCAGGGCACGCGCGATGGCGACGCGCTGTTGCTCACCACCCGAGAGCTCGCGGGGATAGGCCTGCGCCTTTGCGGCGAGCCCGACTTGCGTGAGCACGCGCATGACGCGCGCCGCGATTGTCGAGGCGCGTGCACCCGTGACTTCAAGTGCGAACGCGACGTTTTCTTCCGCGGTGCGGTCTTCGAGCAGACGGAAGTCCTGGAACACGATGCCGAGCTTGCGGCGCAGCAGCGGGACGTCGCGCGGCCGCATCTCGTTCACGTTGTATCCCGACACGCGCACTTCACCTGACGTGGGGCGCTCGTCGGCATAGATCAGCTTCATGACCGTCGATTTGCCGGCGCCGGAGTGACCGGTGAGAAAGGCAAACTCGCCCTTGGCGACGTGGAAGGAGACGTCCTTGAGCGCCAGGCCTCCCTTGGGGAAGGCCTTGAAGACATTCGTAAACTTGATCACCTAGTGCCGCGCCAGGGCCTGGGCGAAGTCCGCGATGAGGTCATCGGGATCCTCCAGTCCCAGGGAAAATCTCAGGAATCCGTCGGGAATGCCAGCCTGCTGGCGCTGCTCTGCGGTGAGGCTCGCGTGTGAGGTCAGCCGGGGTTCCGATACCAGCGTCTCCACCCCGCCGAGGCTCGGCGCATGCGCCGCGATCGTCAGAGACTTGAGGAAACGCTCCGCCGCGCGAACGCCTCCCTTCAATTCAATCCCCAGCATACCGCCGAATCCACCTAGAATGCGCTTCGCCAACTCGTGATCGGGGTGAGAGGGCAGACCTGGATAGTGCACCTTGGCAATGCCGTCCTGCTTGGCGCACCACTCCGCCACGGCGAGCCCAATTTCGTTCTGGCGACGCACCCGAACCGTGAGCGTCCGCATGCCGCGATCGATCAACCAGGCCGCGAACGGATCGATGGCCTGGCCCCACACCTGCATCAGCCGCCGGACTTCTTCGACGACCTGATCGGTGCCCGCCACGGCGCCGGCGATGACGTCGCTGTGCCCGTTGAGGTACTTCGTCGCGGAGTGGATGACGATGTCGGCGCCATGCTCGATCGGCCGGCAATTCACCGGCGATGCGAACGTCGAATCCACGATGAGCGCCAGGCCTTCTTCCTTGCACAGCGCGGCGACCGGCTCGAGGTCGATCACGCGCATCAGCGGATTGGTCGGTGTCTCGACAAACACGGCCCGCGTCGTCTTGCGCATGGCGCGCTTCCAGGTCCGCTGCTGCGTGGGATTCACGAACGCGACGTCGATGCCGAGCTTGCCGAATTCTTCACGGAACAGCCGGTGTACGCCGCCGTAGATCCATTCGCTGGCGAGCAGGTGGTCGCCCGGACGGAGGACCGCGAGATGGGCCAGCGCCACGGCACCCATCCCGCTGCCGAGGAACAGCGCTGCATCGGCGCCCTCGAGCAGAGCCAGTTTTTTGCCGATGTCGACCTGATTGGGATTGTTGCCGTAGCGGGTATAGAGCACTTCCGCGGTGGAGCCGACGGGATTGGTGAAGGTGGAGCTTTGGTAGAGCGGTGGTGCGACGGCGGTCCAGTCGGCGCGGGCTTTCGGGTCGCCGTGAATGGCGCGGGTGGAAAGGCCCAGCCGACGGCGTTTCACGCCGCGGTGAAACGGATGGAGCCTCCGGGATTCCGGTCCGCCAGTCGTCGCTGCACCAGCTCATCCAGCATCGCGGGCGCCGGTCCACTGGCGCCCAGGCCTTCGAGCACGCCGTCGGGGCGCTCGCATAAGACGGCGAGTCCGGCGCCGGCCAGGACGGGCTCGATCGACTCCCGATGCGCGTCCGTCAGGCCCCGCAGGAGCAGCACCTTCACCTTGTCGCGTACCAGTTTCGCGACGATCTCATCCGCGCACGAGTAGTCGAGACAACCGACGCCGGTGAAATCCATGACGGCGATGGTGCCGGGAGCCAGATCCCGCTCGATGTTTTCACGAACCGCGCGTCCGGTGGGTCGCGTGACGAGATCGGTGTACAACCCGGAGACAGACTGCTGGAGCACAGCCTGAACCATGATGTGAGGAATCACTGCTTCGACGACCCTCCCTGTTGCTCCGGAATGATCAACAGAACCTGAGAGCCCGGAAACGCCGGCAACCCATCCTTCAGCGGTAGGTCGTCGTCCCAGCGGGGGACGATCGCGATGCGGGCGGTGCCGCTGCGGATCGCGACCTTGCCGTCCCAGCGCGCGAGGTAGCGGCGAATTCCCGCAAGCCCTTGTCCCCGCCCCGGGTCCCTAAACCGGCTGACCCCCTGGATCAACGCCGCTTCGAGTGCCGCCGCGTCGCCCCACCGTTCGCCGAACCGCTTGGCCTGCGTCGGCTCCAAAGAATGCCGGAAGCCCACCCCGGCGTCTGCAACGGCAATCACGACCACACGGCGCGCCAGCTTGCGCCGCCAGTTGTACGCCTGCACCGCAACCCACCCGCCGGTGCCGGCGTGCTCCACAATATTCTGACAGGACTCCGAAAGCGCCATAGCGAAACCCATCGTCGCCTTGGGGTCGAGCCCCAGCTCCGAGCTGAGAATCGCGGACGCGCGTTGTTGGATCGTGCTGACCACGGCATGCACGTCTTCGGCGGCGCGCACGGGCGTCACGGGTAGCAACACATCGCTCTCCACCGCGGGTTTGGTGCGGGGAACCTTGCCGTGCACTTCGAAGAGATCGCCGGCTTCGCGAAAGAATCCCGCGCGCGCCCAATAGCTCACGACGTCGGGATTGGCGGGTGCTGTGAGCAAGGGGCGCTCACCCTGCCGTCGCGCGGCCTCGCCCGCCGCCAGCAGTCCTACCAGCCCGTAAGGCGACGCCCACTCGGCGGCGTGCGCGTCGAACAGCAGTCGCTCGCCGTCCGTTGCCTGCGCATACGCGGCGGCGAACTGGTCAAAGGAGCGGTCATCGAACTGCGTCGGCACTTCGACGAGCCGCGTCATGCCACCGAGAGCTTTCCAACGAGATGATCGCGCAGTCCCGTGGCTCCGCGATGGCTCAAGTTTCTGGTGCCGAGCTGGGTCCCGATGCGCAACGCGTCTTCGAGTGCCGCGCCGGCGAGCAGCGCCGCGACGACTCCACCGCCGAATACGTCTCCACAACCGGTGGGATCGCTCACGTGCGTAAAGGTGGGTGGATGCAGCGCGGGAGCAGGGATCCGCTCCGTCCGGATGGGGTTGCCCGTGAAGTATGCGGCGCCGCGAGCACCCAGCGTCACACACAGCGTCGTGCACCCCTGATGCAGCGCCGCCGCCGCAGTGGCCAGTGGATCGCTGCCAAGCAGCGCCATTTCGTCTTCGTTCAACTGCATGAAATCGAAGCAGCCGAACCACTCCGCCGCCTGGGGCAGGGGGCGATGCAGCCGGAGTCCGTCCGGCTGGCGGCCGAGAAACAGGCTATGCAGGTCCGCATATATGAAGCGCGGGAAGCCGCGTCGCAGCAGCTGCGCGGTCTCGAGTGTCAGCTCGAAACCCGAAATGAAATTGATATAGAGTGCATCGAGGTCGTGAATCAGCGGTCCGAGCTCGGGCCAGGTCCAGGGCGGCACGCCGCCGCTCATCTGCTCGCAGCGCCGCTCGGCCGACTCGTAGCGGAGGGTCACCCGATTGTTGGCCTCTGACACCTCGACAAAACGTGCACCATGGGACGTGTGGCGCAGGGTACGAAGGAATTCATTGGCCTTGGGTGCGAGGTCACGTCCCACTTTAATGAGCGGGACGATCTGCCAGTCGTCAGGAAGCGCCGCGTCGAGGGCGGACAGCGCGTAGGAGATGCCGCCCCACTCCTGAACCGCCGGTTGCGCAGGATCGCGGCCGTAGATCGTATCCCAGACCATCGATCCGATTACGCCAACACGCTTCAGCGCAGCCCCCAATGCTTCTGCAAGAATACCGCGGCGGCGCCGAAAACGCCGGCCGTCCCGGGCAGCGTCCCGGGCACGATCCGGCATGCTTCCCACGCCGGCTTGAATGCGCGGCGTTTGACTTCGCTGCGCAGCGGATGGAACAGGCGGTCGCCGGCCTGTGTCACGCCACCACAGATGACCACGACTTCCGGATTGAAGATATTGAGAAAGCTCGCGACGGCGGCACCGAGTAACGCGGCGGTCTCGCGCACGACCTCGAGCGCCCAGGGATCGCCGTCGTTCGCCGCTTCGTACACGATCTGCGCCGTCAGCCTGGACAGGTCGCCCTTCACGTACTGCGCGAGCGACGTCTCGACGCCCGACTCGATGCCTTCCACGGCACGTTCCGCGATCGCAGGTCCCGAGGCGTAGGCCTCGATGCAGCCGTAATTTCCGCATTTGCACCGGCGACCGTTGGCATCGATGGTTACGTGCCCGAATTCGCCGGCGACATCGGTCACGCCGTGGTAGATCTCACCGTCAATCACGATGCCGCCGCCGATCCCGGTGCCGAGCGTGAATCCGATCACGTACTTCGCGCCACGCGCGGCGCCACGCCACCATTCCCCGTAGATCGCGCAATTCGCGTCGTTGTCGAGCGTCGCAGGGAGGCCGAGGCCTTCGCTCACCCGGTCCCGCAGCGGCATGTTCGTCCAGCCGAGGTTTGGCGTGAGCAGCACGACACCCGTCTTCGTATTGAGCGGGCCCGGCGACCCGATCCCGACGCCTTCAACCTTCTTTCCCGCCTCTTTCATCGACGCCTTCGCGAGCTTCACGATGCGGCCGATGACCGGATCGGCGCCTTGCGCTGCGAGCGTCGGCTCCGACACGACGCCAAGAATCTCCGAGCCGTCCTCCGCCAGGACGCCCGCGACGAGATTCGTTCCTCCTACGTCAATTCCGAGAACGTAGCGCACCAAGATCCTCGACGGCTTGGGTTACCACTTCAACAGCAATGTCGCGCATGCAACGGTGATGCGACAACGGACACCGCGACGGCCCGTGCGATGAGCAGGGCCGGCACAACAATCCGTCTCTCCCCAATGCCAGGTCGCCCGCGCGCAGCGGGCCAAAACCGAACTCCGTGACGGTGGGGCCGAACAGCGCGACAACCGGCGTTCCCATCGCGGTTGCGAGATGCAGCGGCGCGCTGTCATTCGTCACCAGCAAGCTGGCTTTCCCAATCAGCGCCGCGGATTGGCGCAACGTCAATCGCCCGCACGCATTCACGACCTGACCGCCGCCGCCGTGTTTTGACCGGCGCTGTTGCTGTTTGACCGCCGCAACGATCTCCTCGCCCAGCTCCGCGTCGTCACGTCCACCCACAATGACCACGGCAATTTGCTCTGCGAGACGTGCCGCCAACTCCGTGAAGTACGGCCAGCGCTTGCTACCCCAGATCGATCCGGGCGCGAGCGCGACAAAATCGCCGGTCGCCCCGATGAGCGCCGCGGCTTCCTGCTCATCTACCGGCGTAGGGCACAGTTGGGGAGGATAGGCCCCCGGCGCCTGATCCGCGAGGGCTAGAAGGCGGTCGGCTTCGTGTCCTGTTCGGGGCTTGGGCCGAGCCTGCGTATAGAGGAAGGACCACAGTCCCTTGAAGCCGACACGCGAGGGGATTCGCGCCAGCTGTGCCAGCGCCGCCGTCCGCAGCGAGCGGTGGGGCAGATAGACTCGCTCGTAGTGCTGGGCGCGAAGCCGGCGGGCCAGCGTGGTGATGCCATTCCAGCCACTGTCCGCTCGGCGCTTGTCGTAGGGGATTACCTGCAACACGGCGGGATGGGTTTCGAGCAGTGGAGCGGCAAGTGGCGTCGTCACGACATCCACCGGTCCGTGAAGGTCCGCGAGAGCCGCCAGCAACGGAGTTGTCAGCACGGCGTCACCGAGGAACGCCGTTTGAATAACGAGGGTCCGCGAACTCAAGGAAGCTGAGCCACGGCCCATACGGGGTCGTGGTCGCTCGTGCCGAGCGTGTCGCGCACGATCCCGGTCATCTTTGCGCCGCCGGGCAACGGCTTGCTGAAGCCTTTGAGAAACACGTGGTCCCAGTTGAAAAACGTGCTGGTGAATCCGTTGTGCTCGGTGGGCCATGCATAGCCGCCCGCGACGAACTCCTTGCCGATGCCGTGACTGTTCATGTCGCCCGCGACGATGACGAGCGCATACGACTGAGCATCCGTGAGGATGGTGTGAGCCTGGTCCCGGCGGCTCGAGGGTCGGATCTCGGTCGGCGTACCGAGGTGCGCGCTGTAAACCCGAACCTTGATGGTGTCGACCAGGATCGTGACGGCGGTCGCAATGCGTTGGGAATGGCGAATGCCGCCGATGTGCGGCAGCAACACTTTCTCATCCGCAACGATCGGCCAGCGCGACAGCACGGCATTCCCAAAGTCCTGCCGCGCCGCTTTGGGATGGACGACTGCCGGGTAGTAGACCCACGACATCCCCAGCGCGTCGGCGATGCGGCGCGTCCCCTCGGCATCCATTTCCTGGAGCACGACGATGTCGGCGCCCGGAAGAGGCACGCGGGTCGTGAGAACGTTGATCGCGCGGTCGATATGCTGGCCGAATTTCACGTTGTACGTGACTACCCGTAACACGTGCGTCGCGGGCATGGAGTCGAGGCGCGATGCCGGGACGCCGGCATAGCGCGGGCCGAGAGCATTCGTGTAATTGACGACAGGATGGCAGCTTGCGGTCACCACGAGCAGCAAAAGAAACGATGATTTGGTCACCGGCCGGTCGCCTTCGTTGAAGGAGCGGTGGTAGGGAGTAGGCGACGCTCCAGAAACTCCGCCGTGGCTCTGTCCACCCTCACGATGTTGGCATAGCGGAGGAAATGGTGGGTGTCGTCCGGAATCACCAACGTTTCGAACGGGACACCGGCGGCCGTGAGGCGCCGCACCAGATCGCTGCTCTGTGAGAATCGGACATTGCGATCGTCGTCGCCGTGAATCAGCAGCGCAGGTGAGCGCCAGCTGGCGACGGACGAGACGGGCGAGGAGTGCCAGGCGGTGGCGACGGCCGTATCGACGTCCGGCGCCTGCTCATAGCGTTCGCGGTCGAAGGCGCGCGAGTACGTAGACCAATCGTGCACGCCGTGAATGTCGACGCCCGCCGCGAACACATCGGAATTCCGCGCCAGCGCCAATGCCGTCAGGTAGCCGCCGTATGAGCCGCCATAGATCCAGATCCGGCTCGGGTCGACTCGCGACAGCGACCGCAGGTAGGCGGCCCCGGCCTGCACGTCACGATACTCCGCCGCCCCCCGCGCGCCGGAGTTGGCCGGCTGATGGAAATCGTATCCATACCCGATGCCCAGGCGATAATTCACCGACAGGACAATGAATCCACGGCTCGCCAGATACTGGTTGAGCGCGTACGCATTCGCGTAGTAGTCGGAGTAGTGCCAGCCGAGCAGCATCTGCCGTGGCGGACCCCCGTGCACGTAGACAATCGCGGGTTTGCGGGTCGTGCTCGAAGACGGGGTCTCGAACACCTGCCCATGAATCGTCAATCCGTCGGCGGAGCGGAACACGACCTGTTTTGGCGTCACGAGCGTCGCCGGGAAGTCGGCAGGAATGTGGTCCGCGCCGATCGTGCGGATCGCCGTACGAGGCGCCGTGAACGCCATTGTGGCGGGCAGCGGCGACCGCTGAGCGGTTGCGCTGATGAAGACGAGCGTGGCGCCGTCACCGGTAATCGTGGGACTCCACTCCAGTCCGCTCCCCGGCGTCACGATCTCGGGAGCGGCGCGATCGACCGGCACGCGCACGACGTGGCGGCGGTCGACGTCGAGCGAATCTCCTATATTGGCGGCGAACACCAGCCACCGCCCGTCATTGCTGAGCGAGATGTGCTCGGCCATATAACGGCCGGGCGTCAACAGGATGGCCGCTCCGCCCGACGCGGGAATGGAATAGAGATGCGGCCAGCCGTCCTGATAGGACAGGAAGACGATCCGATCGGACGCCCCCCAACCGAGGTTGGTTCCACCGTCGGTCGTCGGTGCCGAGCCCACAAGCGTCTGAGCTGATTTCCAGAGCCGCTGCCCCGCGCCTGTTGTCGCATCGGCGGTCCAGATCTCCCACGGATTGGGCCGCGGCGGCAGCAGCGAATCGGGCGCGCCACCCGTGCCCGGCAACCTGACGAACGCGATCCGCCGGCCGTCGGGCGACCAGCGCGGCGACCGATCGCGCGCGAACGCCGGCGCGAGCCAGGTGATCGCCGTGCTGTCGTTCGTATAGACGCCGATGAACGAGTGATCGTCCCGATCGGCGACGAACGCGAGCCGGGAGCCGTCGGGAGACCAGTGCGGATCGTCGGTCTCGCCCCGGACCGTGAACAGCGCCTTGGCAGGCGCCGACCCGTCGATCGGCGCCGTCCAGATCTGACTGCCTTTCACGAAGGCTACGACGTCGCCGCGTGGAGAAACGACTGGCAGATCGCCATCGCCAATCGGTTTCGGCTCACCGCCGTCGAATGGCACGCTGAAGATCTGCACTTTCGGCGGGACGGGGCTCGAGGAGACGTTCACCGGCAGCTCGTCGTCCCAATTCGATCCGTGATCACCGCCGCGGACATATACGACCCACTTGCCGTTGGCGGACACTGCGACGCTGCTCAGCTCCTGCCCATCGTCCCGGTCATAGTGCGTGAGTGGTCGCGCCGCGAACGCGGGCCCCTCGGCGACATAGATGTTGCGCCGGCCCTGCTCGTTGAAGGCCCACGCCACACGCGCACCCGTCGCGGCGGTGGTGAGCTCCGATGGGAACGGATAGGCGCGCACCTGCTCCAGCGAGAACGACGCTGCCGCAGCCCGAGTCGTCTGGGCTGCCGGCGTTGAAACCACGCCAAGCGTGAGTGCTACGGACACGATTGCGCTACGCATGCGGCCTCCCTATTCGACCTGGAGCACGGCGAGAAACGCTTCCTGTGGAATCTCGACCGTTCCGACTTGTTTCATACGCTTCTTCCCCTCGCGCTGCTTCTCGAGCAGCTTGCGTTTCCGCGTGACGTCGCCGCCATAGCACTTGGCCGTCACGTTCTTGCGCAGCGGTCGAATCGACTCGCGCGCGATGACTTTCGTCGCGATGGCTGCCTGAATCACGACCTCGAACAGCTGGCGCGGAATCAGGTCCTTCAGCTTCTCGGCGATCTTTCGGCCCCACTCGTATGCCTTGTCGCGGTGGATAATAACGCTGAACGCGTCGACCGCCTCCCCGTTCAACAACATGTCGAGCTTGACCAGCTCACCGGGCCGGTAAGCGAGGAATTCATAGTCGAGCGATGCGTACCCGCGCGAGATCGTCTTCAGCTTGTCGTAAAAGTCGAGAATGATCTCGGCGAGCGGAAACTCCCAATCGAACTCGACGCGCGTCGGGTCGAGGTACTGCATCCCGCGGTACACGCCGCGCCGCTCCTGCCCCAGCTTCATGATACCGCCGATGTAATCGGAAGGCGCGAAGATGCGCGCCTTTACGTACGGTTCCTCGATGCGGTCGACCTCCGAGCCGTGCGGCAGGAGGCTCGGATTCTCGACCAGCTCCATCTTGCCGTCCGTCTTGTAGACGTGGTATTCGACGTTCGGGACGGTGCTGATCAGATCGAGATCGAACTCGCGCTCCAGTCGCTCGCGCACGATCTCCATGTGCAGCAGGCCGAGGAAGCCGCACCGGAAGCCGAACCCCAGGGCGACCGATGACTCGGGCTCGTAATGCAGCGACGCGTCGTTCAGCTGCAGCTTCGCCAGCGCGTCCCTGAGCTCCTCATATTGCTCGGCGTTGGTGGGATAGAGACCGGCGAAGACCATCGACTGGATGTCGCGGTATCCCGGCGGGAGCGCCATGTCGCGGTGCTCCGCATCGAACACGGTGTCGCCCGGCCGGGTCTCCCGCACGCCGCGGACATTGGCGACCACATACCCCACCTCGCCCGCCTCGAGCTGCTCAGCCGGCTTGTGCCCCATTTGGAGATAACCGACCTCGTCGACTTCGTAGACGTCTTCGCGATGGGCGCCGAACGCCACCTTCATCCCCGGTTTGATGAGGCCGTCCACCACCCGAACCGACGGGATGGCACCGCGGTAGCGGTCGTAATAGGAGTCGAAAATGAGGGCTCGGAGCGGGGCCTCATGGTCCCCGCGCGGCGGCGGGACGCGCTGTACCACCGCCTCGAGCAGCTCGGGGACGCCTCGACCTTCTTTCGCCGAGATCCGCAGGATCTCCTCGGGCTTGCTCCCGATGAGATCGTGGATTTCCTGGGCGCGCTTGTCTGGCTCAGCTCCCGGCAGATCGATCTTGTTCAGGACGGGTATGATTTCCAGTCCCGCGTCCATCGCGAGCAGGAGGTTGGACAGGGTCTGAGCTTGTATTCCCTGGGATGCATCCACGACCAGAATGGCGCCCTCGCAGGCAACCAAAGACCGCGACACCTCGTACGTGAAATCGACGTGTCCCGGTGTATCGATGAGGTTGAGCTCGTATAATTGGCCGTCTTTCGCGTGATAACTCATTCGTACGGCATTCAGCTTGATCGTGATCCCGCGCTCACGCTCCAGGTCCATGGTGTCGAGGACCTGGTCGCGCATGAGGCGCTTGTCCAGGGTACCCGTGAGCTCGATCAGCCGGTCGGCAAGAGTGGACTTGCCGTGGTCGATGTGGGCAACGATGCAGAAATTGCGGATGTGATCCTGTCGCATGCGGCGGTAAATATAGCCGGCAGCCCGCGGCCGTCGGCCTTTTCGACTATCTTCCATCAACCCATCCTGCATGCCGCCAATAACTGGTTGGTTTGATCCCTCACCAAAGGGCGGAGCACTCCGCCTGGCGGCGAACAGCTATCTCCCCGCGAAGGGTGATCCGCCCGTCCGCATGCCGGGACTGCGGCGCGGTGACCTGATCGTCCTCGACAATGGCCGGGTCACGACCGTCAACGGCCTTCCGGCGGCCCAGCTCGATGGCCGGCCCGACTTCGCGTCGCTCGGTGCCGTGCATCCCAGCCGGCCCCTCACGCTGGAGACGCCGCGCGCGTCGAGCCCGCGTACCGCCGAGACGCAGCGCGTCGTGGACCTCGTCTGCCCGTTCGGGTTCGGACAACGCGCGCTGATCGTGTCACCGCCCAAAGCGGGGAAAACGATGATGCTGCAAGCGATCGCCGAAGCGGTCGCGGAAAACCATCCGCAGGTGTCGCTGCTGATTCTGCTGGTCGATGAGCGCCCCGAAGAAGTCACCGAGATGGTGGATTGGGGCAGGGGTGAAGTGATCGCGTCGAGCTTCGATCTCCCGCACGAACGGCATGTCGCCGTCGCGGAGATGGTCTTCGACCACGCGCGACGACAGGTCGAGCTCGGCGGCGATGTCGTGATCGTCCTCGACTCGCTGACGCGTTTGGCCCGCTCGCATAACACGGCCGGGCGCGGCAGCGGCCGCACGATGTCCGGCGGGCTCGACGCCAACGCGCTCGCGAAACCGAAGGCACTGTTCGGCGCGGCACGTGCGGTCCCGAAGGGCGGATCGCTGACGGTGATCGCGACCGCGCTCGTCGAGACCGAGAGCCGGATGGACGACATCATCTTCGAGGAATTCAAGGGAACGGGGAACGCCGAGCTTCGGTTGACCCGTGACCTGGCGGACCGCCGGATCTATCCGGCCGTCGACATCGCGGCGAGCGGGACGCGGCGTGAGGAGCTGCTCGCCGACCCAAAGACCATCGAGGCCATGCAAAAGCTCCGGCGGGCCCTGGTAGGGTTGCCGCCGGAGCAGGGAATGCAATCGCTGCTACAACAGATGAAACGCGCGAAGACTAACGCTGACTTGCTGGCTTCGTTTTAGAGGACGAACCGGACGACACCGACACGACATGACCAGTCGACGCACTGATGGTCACCTTCTCGGTGTGGCTCTTGCCGGTGGGCTTGATACCGAACACCCAGTCCAACTTTCCGTTCTTACTGTACAGCTTGACGCCTTCTACGGTCCCCGGCACGCGATGGAGCGCGATCGCTCGGGCTGAGTCTTCACCGACTTTGGCCTTCGCGGCCAGACTGTCGGGCACGTTCCGCATCGGGGCCTGCGTCGCAGCCTGAGCGGAGAGGCTGGACGCGCCGAGGAACAGAGCGGCAACGAGGGTAATGGTGCTGAGCAGACGCATTGTGCAAACTCCGGGAATAAGGGGGGTGATCGTGTCGCCCTTTGAGACCACCGCACCCGCAGGATGGTCACTGCATCCGGTAGTCGGCTCCCCGAATCCATAGCAGCAGTGTCGGAACGGCGAACAGCGTGATCGGCGTGGACAATACGAGTCCGCCGATCACCGCCAGAGCGAGAGGGCGCTGGAGCTCGCTTCCTGCCCCGATGCCCAGAGCGAGCGGCAGCAGGCCGAAGAGGGTGCACAGTGTAGTCATCAGGATCGGCCGGAGGCGCACGCGGGCCGCCTCCCGAATTGCCACGCCCAGCGTCACGCCTTCTTCCTGCATGCGGAGCCGCGTGAAGTCGAGCAGAATGATGCCGTTTTTGACGATGAGCCCCACCAGCAGAATCAGTCCCATGAACGAAGCGACATTGAGCGGGGTCCCGGTCATGAGCAGAAGCATCAAGGCGCCCACGAATGACACGGGCGCGACCAGCAGCACGACCAGTGGCTCTACGAACGACTCGAACTGGACGACCATCACCGCGCACACACTCACGACGGCGAGCAACAGCACGAGTAGCAGCGAGCGAAATGCCTGCTGCTGGCTTTCGTACTGCCCTCCCAACGCCACGCGAATGCCTGCAGGGGGAGGCTGTGCAGCGAGGACCCGCCGCACGTCACCCATCACCCCACCCAGCGAGCGACCGCTCACGTCGGCGGTGATTGCGATCATTTGCTGCTGATTCTCCCGCTCCAGATTCATGCGGGATTCCGCGGGCGTGAATGACGCGAGGCTGCCGAGCGGCGTACCGGACCCGATAGGCAATTCCCGGAGCCGCAACGGGTCGAACCGGACCGAGTCGGGAGCGCGCACGCGGACCGCGACGGGACGATCCTCGCTGCGAATTTCGCCCGCGGGGGTACCCAGCAGCGCCGCACCCACCGTGTTGCCGACATCTTCCGGTGTGAGTCCCAGACGATCGGCCTCCGCCTGATTCACGCGCATCAGCAGCTCGGGCGAAGGTTCGCTCACGCCATTATAGAGATCCTCGACCCCGCCGACGCTGTCGAGTGCTGGCTCCAGCCGCCGCGCGTACGCCTCGAGCGAATCCAACCGCTCGCCGAACAGCTTGATCTCGACGGGCTTCGCGGCGCCGGCCAAGTCGTTGATGACGTCCGAAAGAATCTGGACGAATTCGATGTGCAGTCGCGGCACAGCTGCGTTGATCTGGTCGCGGACATCGTCGATGACGGTGAAGATGTCCCGCGAGCGTCGGCTCGACGGCTTGAGGCGCGCGACGATATCGCCGGTGTTTTGTGCGGTCGCGAACAATCCCAGCTCCGCCCCGGTACGCCGCGACGTCGCCTCGATCTCCGGTGTAGCGGCCAGAATCCGTTCGGCGATCCGGACTTCCCGGTCTGTCTCGGCCAGCGCCGTCCCGCCCGGCGTGAAGTAATCGAGCACGAACGCCCCTTCGTCCATTTCAGGAAGAAAGCCGGTGCCCACGAGTCGCCAGAGCACGATCCCCAGAACGACGAAGGCGAGAGCGGCGATTACGATCCGGCGCGTATGGCTCAGCACGGAACCGAGCGCGCTCTCGTACCGCGGGCTCAAAGCGTCGAGTCCGCGTTGCGCTCGCGCGAGTAGGCCCGCGCGCGAGGACTCGACTTCGTGCGCCGTGACGAATTGCTCTGCGAGCAGCGGGATGATCGTGAGGGCGAGCAGCAGCGACACCAGCACGGCGACCGTCAGCGTCGTCGCCAGCGCGGCGAAAAACTGGCCTACCACCCCCTGCAGTAACCCCAGCGGCAGGAACACGACGACGGTGGTCAATGTCGATGTCGTCACCGGCCAAATCAATTCCTGCACAGCTTCCCGGATTGCGCGCGTGCGTTCACTCGTGAGCCGGAGATGGCGCGCGATGTTCTCAGTGATCACGACCGCGTCATCGATGACGAGGCCGATCGCGATCGCCATGGCGCCGAGCGTCATCAGATTGAAAGTCTGGCCGAGCAAACGCATCACAAAGACCGTGATCGCGAGTGTGAGCGGGATCGAGGTGGCGCTGATCGCCGTGATGCGGCCATGACGCAAGAACAGCAGCAGCACGACGACGGCGAGCGCCGCGCCGATCAGCATTGCATCGCGCACCGATCGCACCGCCTCGCGGACCAGCTCGGCCTGGTCGTACACCGGCTTGACGTGGACTCCGGGCGGGAGCGTCGGCGCGAGCGCCCGCATGATCCGGGCGACGCTGTCGGTGAGGGCCAGTGTATTGCCGCCGAGCTGGCGCGTGATGTTGATGAGGGCCGCGGGCCGGCCATCGCCGGCGATGATCCGCACGTGATCCTCGGTGCCGACCTGGACCGTTGCGACGTCGCGCACGTGCAACCCACCGCGCACGACGACGTTGCCGATGTCGCCTGCGCCATGCGCCTCCTGATCGGTGACGATCAGGTATTGCCGGTAGTTCTGGGCCACTCGACCGACAGCCTGGACGGTGACGGCGCGGCGAATGGCTTCACTCAGGTCGGCATAGCTCAGCCCGCGCGCCATCAGTCTGGCCGGATCGGCGATGACCTCGATCTCTCGAACGTCGGATCCCTGCACGTCCACGCGCCCGACGCCAGGCACGCGCGAAATCAGCGGCTTGATGTCATAGCGCGCGAGATCGTACAGCCGGGCCGGCTCTCCGCCCTCGACGTTGTACGACAGGATAGGGAACAACGATGGCGTGAGCTGCTCGACTTCGATGTCGAGGTCCGGTGGCAGCGAGCCCTGCACCTGATTCACTCGCGCCCGCACGAGCTGCAGTGCGCGATCCATGTTGGAGCCGGGCGCAAACGTGATCGAGATCTCGGTGGATCCGCGAATCGTGTGGGATCGCACCCGTGCGACACCGGGCACGATGCTGACGGCTTCCTCGAGCGGACGCGTGACGCTGAACACGATCTGCCTGGCACCGAGCGTGGAGCCCTCCGCGACGATCATGATGCGGGAAAACTGGAGCTCCGGATAGATCGCCGACGGCAATCGCAGAGCGGCCCAGATGCCGGCCACGCTCAGCACACACACGACGAGATAGACGAACCGCCGCTGGCGACTGAGGATGTCGAAGAGCTTCACGGCGCGGACGCGCGCACCTTGGCGCTGTCGGTCACGCCATACGCTCCCGTGGTCACGACGATTTCCCCCGCGACGAGCCCGTCCGTGATCTCGGCGCGGGTTTCGCTGCGAGCGCCTACACGGACGGCGCGCGCGTGCGCGATCCCGGCGGAGTCGACGACATAGACACGGAATCCTTCCCCCTCGGGAACCAACGCCTCGATCGGGACGATCATGGCGTTGGCATGCACGCCGGTCACGACGTGTCCCGCGACCGATTCTCCTATGCGCAGCGCGCGCGAGGTCCGCAGGAGGCGGGCGTGGACCGCCACCGCGCGTGACGCGGAGTCGACGGCTACCGCCACGCTCGTAATTTCGGCGGACCCGACGTCGTCTGCGCCGGCGGCTTCGCCACTCTTGAGCGAGACGGTGTCGTTCACCTGAATCCGCGCCGCCTCGGCCGGCGACACGTTGAAGACGACGTCGAGCGCCGCGGGATCCGCTACCTCGACCAGTGTCTGGCCGGCATCGACCGACTCTCCCAATACCGCGCTCATGCGTGTGACAACGCCCGCCAGGGGCGCACGGAGCGTCGCAAGCTCCTGCGACCGGCGCGCCGTGACGGCGGCCGACTGTGCCGCGGCGAGATCCGCTGCGGCCTGGTCGGCGTCCTTCTGCGGCAGAATGCCCGCCTCGACGAGGCGTTGCGCGCGCGCACTGGCACGCTCCGCGTTTGCCAGCGTCGCGGCCGCGCTTTGCGCGGCGGCATCGAATGGCGCGTGCTCGAACTCAACCAGTGGATCGCCTCTCCGCACCTGCTGACCGGCCACAGCGAGGATGCGAGCCACACGCGT
>Ga0136846_1210684_pt1 | contig 25970 bp, 4 predicted proteins | sample HopSoiMetagenom2_FD_96841 | JGI IMG/M metagenome (GOLD analysis project Ga0136846, IMG submission 96841) | Grasslands soil microbial communities from Hopland, California, USA - 2 Assembly 2016 (version 4) | ecosystem: Environmental > Terrestrial > Soil > Grasslands | place: USA: Hopland... | reverse complement strand
TTTCTCAAGCCGTAGGCGGCTCAAGCCGCGACTGGTTCACGGCGGAAGCTTCTCGCGCAGAGTACACCCAGCAGGACTCGAACCTGCAACCTTCGGTTCCGAAGACCGATGCTCTATCCAATTGAGCTATGGGTGCCAGAGGAAGAGCCCATCTGACACGAGGCGGCAGGAAGCGTCAAGAAGCGTTGGGCGACACGAACTGACGATGCCGCGTACGGTAAGGTTCGACTGAGCGCAGCCGATGGGTCACTCGATAGCGATCGGAGCGGGACGGCGATTGGGCGCGATGGCTAGCAGCACGGGAAGGATCAAGAGGCTCATCAGCATACTGCAGATGACTCCGCCGATGACAACGGTGGCCAAGGGGCGCTGCACTTCGGCGCCCATGCCTGCGCTGGAAGCCATCGGCACGAAGCCGACGCTGGCGACGACGGAGGTCATGAGGATGGTGCGGAGGGAATCGAGCGAGGCCTCGAATAGCGCCTGCTGGGTGGGGAGGCCTTGCTCGCATTTGCGGCGAAATGCGGCGACGAGGACCATGCTGCTGAGCACGGACACGCCTGAGAGCGTGATGAATCCGACGGCGGCGGAGATCGATATCGGCATGCCGCGCAGGCCAAGCGCGAGAATGCCGCCCACGCAGGCGAAGGGCACGCTGGCAAACACGTAGAGCGCATCGGCCGCGTTATGGAACGTGGCGTAGAGCAACGTGACAATCATGAGAAGCGCCAGCGGAACGACGACCAACAAACGACGTTGTGCCCGCCGCATGTTCTCGAATTGCCCACCCCACTCGAGTCGATAGGCCGGCGGCAAATCGACCTGCTGGCCAATGAGCGCCTGAGCCGATGAAACAAAGCTGCCGATGTCGCGCCCGCGCACGTTGCACTGGATGGTGATGCGGCGCTTGCTCCATTCTCTGGTGATGTATTTTGCACCGCGGACCTCGCGAACATCGGCCACGCGCGTGAGCGGAATACGGCTGCCGGTCGAAGTGGTGAGCATCAGGTCGGCGATGCGGGAGGGGCTGGTGCGGTATTCGTTTGGCAAGAGGACGGCAAGCGGGAACCGCAATTGGCCGTCGATGACCTCGCCGGCGATTTTTCCCGAGACGGATTCGACGACATGCATCACCGATTCGGCCGAAATGCCGTAACGGGCGATCTGATCGCGCTTTAGCTCCACCTGCAGAATTGGCTGGCCGGCGACGTCGTCCACCGCGAGGTCCACGCAGCCGGGAATGTCGCGAAGGACGTCGGCGATCTCGTCGGCCTTCCGGACCAGCGTATTGAGATCATTGCCAAACAGCTTCAAGGCCAGGTCGGCTCGGACGCCCGTGAGCATTTCGTTGAGCCGCATCTCGATAGGCTGCGTGAACCAGATCGTGCGCCCACGAAACTCGGCGAGAGCCTGCTCGATGAAGTCAACGAGCTGGCGCTGAGTCGTGGCGCGATTCCATTGCTGGCGGGGGCGCAGGGAAACGAACATGTCGGTGGTTTCGGGGGTGCCGGCATCGGTGTTGATGTCGGGTTCGCCCGCGCGGCTCCAGACGTGAGCGATTTCCGCAGGAAATTCATTCAGCAGCATTTGCTCGATGAGGGTGTTGTTGCGGGCGGATTCGCCGTAGCTTGTGCCGGGCGGGTAGCGGATGCCGATGACGAGTGAGCCTTCAGCAAGCTGCGGCACAAATTCCGTTCCCAAGTTCAGGGCAAGCAGGGCAGCAACGACCAGGCAGCCAGCACTGAAAAGACAAACGCCTGCCTTCATGCGCAGGGCCAGGCGAAGCAATGGCGCGTAAATCGCTTTGGCCAGGCGGACAAGCAGCACGTCGCGCTCGTTGATTCGCCGCGGAAGAGCGACGCTGGCCAGGACCGGCGTTACGGTAAGCGAAAGAATGAGTGAGCCGAGGAGGACGAGCATGACGGTAAGGGCCATGGGCTGGAACATTTTGCCTTCGACGCCCTGCAAAGTAAGGATCGGCACATAAACGATCATGATGATCAGCTGGCCGAAGACGGCCGGTTTTCGAACTTCGACTACGGCCTCGCGGATGAGTTGCAGGCGGGTGGCGGGGTCTGTCGTTCCACCATGATGGGCGAGCTTGCGAACAATGTTCTCAATGACGATCACCGTGCTATCCACGACGATTCCGAAATCGATGGCACCGAGGCTCAGGAGCGTGCCCGCGATGCCGAGCTGATACATGCCCGTAAAGGCAAACAGCATGCAGAGCGGAATGCCGGCGGCCGCGATTAGCCCGGCGCGAAGGTTTCCAAGGAACAGGTACAAGATGGCGACGACCAAGAGAGCGCCTTCGCAGAGGTTATTGCGCACGGTGGCGATGACCTGCTTGACGAGCTCCGTTCGGTCATAAAAGACGACCGGCTTGACGGCGGAAGGAAGCGAATGGCAGACTTCGCGGAATTTTTCGGCTAACTGCTGCGTGACGGCGTAGCTGTTTTCGCCGATGCGCATGAAGCCGAGACCGAGGAGAATCTCCCCTTTGCCGTCGGCAGTGACGAAGCCGCGACGCAGTTCATGGCCGATGACGATATCGGCCACGTCCTTGATATAGACCGGCACGCCTTGGTACGAGGCGACTTGAATATCGCCGATGTGCTGGGTGCTCAAGGCGCGGGCGATGCCGTGGACGAGCAGCATGTCGCCCTTACGGTCGATGTATCCACCGCCAGCATTGAGGTTGTTTGATTCGAGCGCGTGAAAGACCCGCTGGAAATCGAGGTCGTACTTGAACAGAGCGGCGGGTCGCAGGCGGACTTCGTACTGCCTTTTGATGCCACCCCAGGTGTTGATTTCGGCTGTGCCAGGCACGGTGCGCAGCTCCGGACGGATTTGCCAGTCGTGCATGGTTCGCAGGTCCGTCATGCTTTCGGTCGAGGCGCCGGGCGGCAGGGATAAGCCATAGTGCAGCACTTCGCCAAGCCCGGTAGCGACGGGACCGAGCCCAGGGCGCGGCACCCCGTCGGGCATTTCAACGTTCGTCAGTCGCTGGGCAATAAGCAGACGAGCCTGGTAGATATCCGTTCGGTCGTCGAATGTCGCGGTGACCTGTGAGAGGCCGAATTGCGAAATCGAACGCACATCGACAAGGCCCGGCAGGCCGCCCAGCGACAATTCGATGGGAAAGGTGACCAGGCGCTCGACTTCGGTGGCGACGAGCCCGGGGACATCCGTGTTGACCTGTACCTGAACGGGTGTGGTGTCGGGGAAGGCGTCGATCGTCAGAGCCCGCAGCGAAAAATAGCCTCCCAGCATGATCACCGCGGCTGCTGCGGCGACCGCCACGCGATGGTCGAGCGCACCATGGATGATTCTTGTCAGCATAGTTAGTTAGCGAGCAAATCCGCGGAGGAGCGGCAGTTCATGGGCGCTGGAAGCAGCCGTGGTTCAGCTACTCGACTGCCGTCGCGCGCAGTCCAAAACCGCGGACAGCGGAGTCGTTATCGCCCCAGCGGTCCTGAAGCGCTTCGGACAATTCGGACAAAAGTATGCGGCTGCCGCCGGTAACCACGGGCTCGCCCGCGGTGAGCCCATTGAGGACTTGGACGACGTCATCGCGCACGAGTCCTTTGCGAACGAGCCGCGGCTCAAAGCGCCGGCCTCCATCGGTGGGAACAAAGACAATGTCGCAGCCGAGCTCCCACTGCCAGTGCATGGCGTCGCTCGGCACAACCACGGTGTCGGGATTGGTGGAGACGACAATTTCGGCGGAGCCGAAGGCGTTAACTTGAAGCACACGGCGAGCAGTACGTTCATTGTCTGCGTCTTCTAAACATGGATTATTGACTTCAGCGCGGGCCTGGACGGTGCGCGTGCGCGGATTGATTTCTGTGCCGATCCAGGTGAGCGTGCCGGAGACCGGCTTGAGGCCGCCGTCGCTGCGGAAGACGACGGTCGAGCCGAGGCGCAGCCGTGGGCAGTCCTCGTGGCGGATATCGAGGTTGATCCACATGCGACTTGTGTCGGCGACGACATATTGGGACTTTGAGGGATCAACGATTTCACCGCGAACCACATCGCAGTGCGTGATGATTCCTGTGAACGGAGCGATCATGGGAATCAGATTGGCCGAGGCCGTTGTGGCATCGAGCGATTCGGGCAGTCCCAGCAGGTGCAAACGCTCTGCGATGGCGTCGGATGAGAGGCCGTCGATTTCGTTCAAATGCAACGAGAAGCCGAGGTTCAGCAGGCGCTGCAGCGCGTTGAACCGCTGAGCACGCGCGACTTCCTCTGCCGCTTCGGCCTCCCGCAGGCTGCGCACGGCGACGGCGTTTTGGGCTTCCGCCAAGCGCTGGCGGGTCTGCCTTTTGAGCTGATAGACGACCGCGGCTTCGAGCAGGCTGGCCTTGGCGGCGCCGACTTCGGCCGAATCAATGATGACCAGCACTTCTCCACGCTGTACAAAGTCGCCCAGTCGTTTTTCGACGCGCCATACGACGCCCGGCACGCGGGACGACAATTGGGCGATGAGGGTCTGGTCGTAGCCTACGCTGCCAGTGGCCACCACGACATTGTTCATCGACTGGCGACGGGCCACGGTCGTTTCGATGCCACAGTTTCTGGTGGCATCGACCGAGGAAAACTCAATGGCCGGAAGTTGCTCGAGGAGCACACCAGCCTGTGGCGGTGTGGGCGACGCGACCCGACTCACTTTCGACTCGGCTCGCGGAACTGGCGCGTGCTGAGCCGCGGCTTCGGGCGCGAATAATTTCGGCAAGGTCCAATGATAAACATGTCCCCACCAGCCAATGCCTATGAGAGTCGCGAACACAAGGATGGTCGGCGTCCAGTTGGCCAGCAGCACAATGGCTGAACGAATGTGGCTGCTCATTGCTACCTCCAACTTGCGTGTCACACCAAATAACCCACGTTGCTTTTTCTTCGCCAGCAAGCAGCTGCTTCATTGTTTCGCAAGCGCGGGTCATGTGCGGGCCGAGCACTCCTCTGCAATCATTGGTCCAAACGATGAGCTTTCATTGCCGTGCGTCGTTTTGACGCGGGTCATAGAATGTTCGCTGCGACGAGATGCAGTCGAAGGATTGCTAAGAGGAATCCGACGTGCCAGCGAGAGACTCAGAAAGCTCTCGATTCCCTAACTTGTTCATCGGTGTGATGCAGACTCTGCCACAAAGCCTGGGGCTGACGTCCCGGCAAAAAATGGAGTGCGTCGAATTGCCGGAGGAAAGCGCCTTGCCTGGAGGAAAGGTTCGGGCATGCCGAGTGGCAATTTCCGAGCGCGTCGGTCGCATCGCCCGACTTTACAGAGGCGACTACCTACGGCTTTAGATACTTGTTGAAAAACTCAAGCACAATCGGCCGCAGGTCTTTTTCTTTTGGTTGCAGATGAAAAGTGTGCGGCGCGCCCTCCACAATCTCCAGTTGGTGCGCAACTCCATATCTTTTTAAACCGGCAGCGAGCAGCTCGGATTGGCTCACGGGCACCGTAGTGTCTGCTGTCCCGTGGAGGATGAGAAACGGCGGGTCGTTTTTGTCGAGATAAGTGAGGACGGAAAAAGCGCGATATAGCTCGGGCGACTCAGCGCGCGTCTTTCGCATAGCCGCGATATCCTTGGAATCGGTGAAATCGACCGGTCCATAAAGATCAACGACGCAGTTCACCGCGCACGGCTGCTGTGCATAAGGGCCGGATGGATCGAGGCCATCCTGCGGCTGCGTCACGCCGACCATTGATGCCAGATGCCCGCCGGCAGACCCGCCAATTACGCCGATATGCGCGCTATCCAGGTGCAGCCGATCGGCATTCGCCAGCATCCACCGCACGGCTGTTTTGCAGTCATGGAGATTTTGCGGCCAGCAGGGCTTTTCCGATTGGGGGTTGTGCAGCAAGTAGTCGATGCTCATGCAAACATAGCCGTGTGAGGCCAGCGTTGTGCCGATATTAATCTCCCGGGCCGCATCGCGCTTCCCGCCGGTCCAGCCGCCTCCGTGAATGATCAGCACGCCCGGGTGCTTTTTGCCTGCTTCGAATTTCGGCGGCAAATATAGATCGGCCAGCTCAGCCCGATCAGGCGGTAAGTACACCACATTCTTCTCGGTCCGGACGGCATCTACCGCCACTGTCGTCTGGGCCAACCAGGCTACTGCCACAAACCATGCACCGAAACAAACTCTCATCGTCATGGAATTCTCCGTTTCAAAAAAGCCGCAGACGCAGGCGATCATCTTATCTAACTGTAGCGGTTACCGACACGACTATGAGGATCAGGTTTCGAAGCGCCCGAACGCACGCCTACGGCTGGGATTCACCTTTCACGCCGTCATCAGGTGGCAGAGTGATCACTGTTGCCCGATGAACAGTCGCAGATTACGTGAAGGAGGCGCAATGACAAATCTATTTCTGCGCGGCAACGCATTGTTCGCTAAATGGAAAAAACACGCTCACTTGTCAAGCTGAGAAGAGCGCACCCGTGGGAATAGAAAACCTAAAAAGCCGCGCAATTTTTTACGGTGCTTGAATAAGGGTTCGCCATGCTTGAATCGTGGCACGTGAAATGCGGAATGCTTTACGACATCTGAGCACTGTTGCAGCCCTCTGAAATGATGCCTCATGACTGCACGGTTTGGCCGCTGAATTAAATGACGATAGGGCAGCGGCCCTTGCTCGAAAACCGACCGCGGTCGTTCCACACGGCGTGGAACTAAACGACCGCGGTCTTTTTATGCGCTTGAAGCCCGTTGCGCGGGGGAATAAGGACGCCGCTAAGACAATTCGGCGCCGTCGCAGTGACAATGCGCTGCAGCACTTTGCCGCTGCGACGAAATTGCGCCGTCAGATGTTCGGCGTGGAAATACTCCGGCGTTTTTGCGTAGCGCATTCACCGCAGCGCTACGGCACAACGACGCAGAAAACGATTTCTCCCATGAAAAACGAATTTACTGATCGTGGCATAAAAATGGTCGCGGGCGAACATGAACCTTGCGTGAATGTTAGCTGAAGTCGAGCGGGCCGCGCGGATTGTTGGAGCACTTCTCGCAATTGGAGCCTCGAACGAGCACAGCTTATGTGTATCGCGCAGGCGAGGAATGGTATTTGCATTCACGCCTCAGCCTTCTAATCCGATAGCGCTCTGCACTGTCAGAGTCTGACGTATTGCCGCAGCCCGTGTTTGTTTGTGCGCACACTTCGTGCGCTTTGACTGTCAGCCCTCTGTGTATGCCAGACGAGGCAATTCAGCTCGAAAAGTGCGCACTGACCGCCTCTTGTCGAACGCGGGCGACATGGAAACGGCAACCTCAGCGCACTGACCGGTACGGACTGCGAGGCAGCAGCGCGTGTAGTGCTTCGGTCGAACTTGTAAATGCCGTGTTTTGTAACGCTTTATCAGTAACAGCATTTCTATTCACTTTGCTGGGATTCTTTCGTCGCAAAACCGCACGTTTCGGCCGTCTAGGGCGTCTTCGCGGGAGGCGCCCTGAGAGCCGGGATGTTGGCGGAATATCGAGCAGTCGTGAACTCATTTTTCCTTTCTTTTCTTTAGCTCGTTGTCCAAGCCGGGTCCCGCAGGCTCGCCCCGAAAGGGCGAGTGTGTTTAGGTCTGTGTACGGACAACCCCAGTCGTCATGAATCTCTCCCCTCAGCGCAAGGCACCCGTTCGTCGAACCACAACCGTAACCGCAAGACTTCAAGATCGACGCCGCAAGCAATTGCGGAGCTTTTTCTTGGAACGGCTGGAGGAGCGATCGCTTCTAGCGACGCTCGTCTGGCAAGGGGGCAGCGGTCTCAACATGAGTACCGCGGCCAACTGGGTGGGCAACGTCGCTCCCTCTCCAGACGACGCGCTAATCTTTCCGGCGAGCGCCAACACTTCGGTCCTCAATGACCTGGCGGTTGGAACGCGGTTTCGCTCGATAACAATCTCGGACGCTTACAACCTAAGCGGCGCTGGGATGACGTTGCTCGAAGGAGTGACGTTCAATGCACCGACAGGTGCGGCGCAAGTAAGCGTGCCGCTGACGTTGGCGGCGAGCGCTAGCGTGTTTTCGGCGAATATCGGTGCGAAGCTGACCCTCAGCGGCGATCTGGATGTCGGCAATGAGCAGACGCTCACGACCGATGGCCGCGGCGACATCGAGGTAAGCGGAATCGTGGCGGGTACTGGCGGCTCTGGAATCGTAAAGCAGGGAGACGGTGAGCTGATCCTGGCTGGGGCGAATACCTACGACGGGCCGGTGACAGTAAATCAAGGCACGCTGCTCGTGACCAACAGCCAGGGACTTGGAACGACGGCTGGAGGCACGTTCGTGAGTGCCGGGGCAGCCGTGCAAGTGGCGGGTGGCGTGAGCATTGCCGAGAGCTTCGTCATCCGGGATATCGGCGTTGGCTTCGACCTCGAGACGATGGGCGCGATTCGCAGTACGGGCGGCAGCAATACCATCAGCGGCACGATTACGCTTGGCAACAGCACGGGCTTCGGAGTCGATAGCGGAAGCACTTTGACGTTAAGCGGCCCTGTCATGATGGCGCCGTCCACAAATTTGGCAGACACGGACGCCGGCTTCACCAAATTTGGCGCAGGTATCCTGGTAGTCGCTGGCTCGGGGGACAACGTCGTGACGGGGAAAGTCACCGTCCTCGAGGGAACGTTGCAGCTCAACAAATCTGGCGGCGCTGCGCCGTTTTCCGGTGATCTGGTGATTGGGGACAACCGGAATGTGGGCACGGCGGCCGCTCCGCAAGCTACCGTTCAGCTTGGTAGCTCGAACCAAATTCCTGAACTGAATTACTATAAGACCGGGCTGACATCGGTCACGGTTAACAGTAATGGAAAGCTCGATCTGGGCACGCACTCGGAGGCCGTCGGCAACTTGAATCTGTTCACCGGCCGCAGCAATGCGGCACAAGTGACATCGTCAGGGCCAGCCAAACTTACGTTGACCGGGGACATCACTCAGAGCTCAACATCGGGCAGCGGCTTCGTGAACAGCGGTACGACGCCTGCCGCAAGGATCAGCGGCAATTTGGAACTAGGTCCGCTGTTTTCAGGAAACGGCGGAACGGCGGTGCATTCGATTGTCGTGAACGGCGGCTCGGTCGCGAACATCGCTCCGTCGCTGATCATTGATGCAACGATCAAGGGTTCAGCGCCGCTTAGCAAGACGGGCGGCGGAACGCTGATGCTTTCTGGAAACAACACGTATACCGGTTTGACGCGAATTGCAGCCGGGGCGGTTGATATTGGGAGCGACTCAGCCTTTGGCAGCGCTGCCAACCAAGTAGTCTTTGGTGTCGCGGCGCCGGGCGAGGCGTCGCCAGGCGCTGCGATTTTGCGCGCCGTCGATAACACCGGGGCGCCGGCCGCGCGGACGATTGCCAATCCGCTTTCGCTCGATACGAACCTGCAAGTATTTGGGAGCGGTAATCTCACGTTTACCGGCGATGCGACTCTGACGAGTAGCCGCAGCATTTCGGTGTTCGATCCGGGGCAGATCACGAAGCTCACTGGCAATTTCGCCGAGGCCGTGAATTCGGGCGTAATGGGCGCCTCCCTCACGAAGCTGGGCCGGGGAACGCTGGAGCTTGCGCCCGGGACCGGCAGGTCAATTAACTACACCGGTTCCACGACCATTGGCACCTCGACAGCAGATGGCGGACGTCTCGTTTTGAGCGCAAACGCCGCGCTGTCGATGCCCTTGTCGGCCAGCTCGCAAGTTACTGTCGGTCAAGGCGCCGTCCTGGAACTCAATAACCTCACCGGAAACAACAATGACCGGCTGCCAGACGCGCAGGGCATTACGCTTAGCGGCGGAACGATCAAAGTTGTCGGCACGGGATCGACTGCCGAGACGATTGGCCCCATCACGATGTCGGGCCAGTTCAGCAACACACTCCAAGCCGACGGCGCGGCGATAACGCTGAATGGCTTGACGCGCAGCAGCGGCAGCACGATGAACTTCGCCGGCGGCAACACGGCGGGTACTGCCTTGAGCGGCAGCGGCAGCAGTCGCATCGTGTTTTCCGGAAAGCTCAACAGTCCTGGCCAGGCGTCGAACGTGCCGGCGCTGGCACAGGGGATCATTCCGTTTGCTGTCGTCAGCAGTGGAGTGGACCTCGACTTCGCGACGTATACGCCGACGGATGACGGAATGGCAGTGACTGCACTTCCGCAATCGGCCTACGTCACGAGTCTGGATGCGGTGCCCGACGGGCAGACCAGCGCGCTGGTGAAGTTGATTGGCACGGCCGGTCAGTCGCTTGCTTCGAGCAAGACGGTTGCAGGCTTGCTGCTGGACGGCGGCAATATCACGGGGAGTGACAGCACAACGACCCTGACCGTCACTACGGGGCTGATCGGGTTCGCTGGGAATGCCTCGCTCAATGTCGCGAATTTGCAGCTCGGCGGCGAAGGCACGTTTTTCACGGCACCCAATGCAACGTCTGCGACCATTGCCAGCAGCATTACGGGCAGCGGAAGCAGTCCCATCACCAAAGGCGGCGATGGAACGCTGATCCTTAATAAAGGAAGCCAGTACACCGGGCAGCTCAATATCAATGAAGGCGCGGTGAACATTCGCGATGGGGCCGCGCTGGGGTCGCCGTCGGGTGCGACGATCGTGAATAACGGCGCGCAACTTCAGCTGCAAGGCAATATCACGGTCATCGGCGAGCCAGTGACGATTAACGGCACTGGCCCGGGAAATGGCACCGGCGGAAGCGATGGTGCGCTCCTGGTCGTGAGCGGAAATCCGAAGTGGACGAACGCCGCGGACCCGGGAACCGTGCTCACGGTAAACGGCGTTTCGACACTCGATAGCACAGTGTTGTTCCCGAATAATGCGAATAACACGGCGCCGGGCGAGGTCAAGCAGCTGACCTTCAATGGCGGTCCCACTGGAGGCACGTTTACCCTGCGTTTGACATTTCCGGGCGACGTCCGCACGACGGGAGCGATCGCCTATACGACCAACACATCCACCCTACAGTCCAACATTCAGAACGCTCTCAATGCGACATTTGGCACAGGGAACACCGTGGTTAGTGCCGGCAGCAACTCGCAGGTGACGATCACGTTCGCCGGCGGCCTGACAGGGCTGAATCTTGGGGCAATCGAAATACCGAACAGTTCACTGACGGGCGGCACGAGCCCGAGCGTCACGCCAAGCACGCTGGTTGATGCCGGTCTGCGAAGCACGATCAGCGGATCGGCAATCAACGTCTCCACGGGCTCAACACTTACGTTCACGGGCACCGTCGCGGGCAGCAATGACCTTGTGAAATTGGGCGGGGGCACATTGGAGTTGGGTGGGACGATTTCCAATTCATTCGTTGGCACGCCGCGGATCAAGTCGGGCACTTTGTACCTGAATAAGACGTCCGGGATCGACGCGCTAGGAACCGCCGGGCAGGTGATCTATGTCGGTGACGATCAGGTTGGCAACACCGCGACGCTAAAGTTCGGCGGTGGAAATCAGATGCTCAATAGCTCGCTGAATTCCTTGCTGATAGCGAGCAACGGCACCGTCGATATGAGCGGCACTGGGAATCGAGACCAGGCGATCGCCAATCTCACACTAGAATCCGGACCTGGCGGCGGCGGGACGGTGAATTTGGGCACATCGACGCTTGCTTTGGCGGGCGATGTAACGCTGCGCGCGCTGGGGGGAAACAATTCGCAGGCCGCAACAATCAATAACGGGACGTTGGCGCTTAACACCTATAACAGCACGTCCGCTGTCGTGCGACAGTTTCTGGTGACCGATGCCGCGACGGGCAGCGATTTACTCATTAGCTCCGCGATCGTCGATGGCACTGGCTTTGCGGCGAGTGGCATTTCCATTGCCGGCTTGGGGAGCCTCGAGTTCGACGGAAATACACCCAACACCTATACCGGCACGACCACCGTAAGCGATGGATCGCTCATCCTGAACAAGACGGCGGGGGTCGCAGCGATGTCGGGCCCGCTGGTAGTCGGCGATGGCAACGTGAGCGGTGGCGGCAGCGGCTCGGATGTCGTCAAGCTGCTGGCCAACCATCAACTTCCGGATTTCCAGGCGGGAATAACGGTCAACAGCACTGGGCTACTCGATTTGAACGGAAAGAGCGACGCAATTGGGACGGTCAATGGCCAGACAGCGCTTTTGGTGAATGGCGGCATTGTTCAAACAGGGGCCGGTACGTTGACCATCAATGGCGATATCGCGCTGGCAGCTGCGGTAACAGCCGGGGGCCTGCCCAATGGTCCGGCGGTCGCGGTTGCTCCGGTAATCAGCGGCAAACTTGAGTTTCAAGGGAGCATCGAACGGCGGATCCAGGTAACCGATCATCCGGCTCTACTCGTCGATGCCCTGATTTCGGCAGCCATCAGCAATCCTTCGAGCAATGCGGATTTTCGCACGACGGGTAGCGGTGGGCTGGCGCTGAGCGGCAACAACACGATGACGGGCGCGGTATTTGTGGAAAACGCGCCGGGCAATAACGGGGCGAGCATTTTTGTCGGACAAAGCGATGCTTTGGGCGCGGGAACCGTCTTTCCGAGCGCTGGCGTCGGCCTGGCGGCGGATGGCGGTCCAATCACGATTGGCAATCGCGTTATCACTCAGGGCTTCAACGTTGCGGCCGGCAACGACATGAAGTTCACTGGCTCCGTCGATTTGCTTGCGGATGCGGCGATCAACGTCGAGGGAAACAATATTGTCACCCTGGCCGGCGGAGTGGGCGAGTTCGTGGCCGGCGTCGGATTGACGAAGGATGGTCCCGGCGTGCTTGTGCTTGGCGCGTCGAGCCCGATTTCCGGCGCGCTGACGATCAATCAAGGCGCGGTGGTACTACGCGGGCAAGGCACCTTGCCGAACATAAGCAGCATCACGATTGGGCGCGGCGCCGCACTCGTCCTGGATAACTCTGCGGCCAATGCGCTGGGAGTAAGCGGTGCGGCGATCGACAACCGGCTGCGAAATACGGCGGATATTACGCTTAATGGCGGGCGGCTGGTGTTGATTGGCGGCGCGAGCGCCGTCCATGAAATCGTCGGAAGCCTGACCCTCGGCGCCAATTCCGGCACGTCGAGCATTACGCAGGTTGGCAGTGCGGCCCAAGCGACGAGCTTGACGTTTAGCGGCATCACGCGCAACAGCGGGACGTTCTTGGCGCTGGCAGGCTACGGCCAAGATCTCGGTACAGCCAACAACCGGATCATGTTCCTGGACAAGACTGGTTTGACGTTGACGGGAACGAATCCGATCGTTCCGTACGCCACGCTTGCGAAGAGCGGCGACATCGATTTCGCGACGTACGACGATATTTTCGGCGTTACGAAAGCGGTGACCTCGGAAAATGTGTTTTCGTCAGGCGCGAACGTGAAGATCACTGCCAACAGCAGCGTGCCGACCGGGGCAGGTGGAACGATCAATGCGCTGCTCATTCGCGGTACCGGGGTGGCGCTCAGCACCGACCATGACTTGACCGTCAACGCGGGCCTGGTGTTTGCCAGCGGAGAAAACAATCAGGTCACTGGCCCCGGGACTGTATCCCTGGGGAGCATTGCCACGCTGGTGGCGAGCAATTTTGGTGCGGCAATGGATTCGATCGCGTTGACGATCAGCAGTGCGCTGGCCGGCGCCGCGACCAGCCTCGATAAGTTTGGCTTGGGGCGGATTGCGTTGGGTGGCGCGAACACCTTCGCGGGCGAGATGACGATTCGGGAAGGCGCGGTTCGGGCCACAAGCGCGGCGGCGCTCGGCGCGGTGTCGGGAATCACGACGGTGAATGCGGGGGCAGCGCTGGAAATCAGCGGCGATGCGAGTCTCGGCGATGAACCGCTGAGGTTGAACGGCCAAGGAACCTCTGGGGAAGGCGCGCTGAGGAGCGTCTCGGGCAACAACGCCTATGCCGGCGCGATCACCCTGAATACTGGGTCCGGACCCGTTTCAATCGGTGTCGATGCGGGCCAATTCAATTTGACCGGCGTTGTTGATGGGACCGCAGGATTAGTCAAGACGGGCGCCGGCACGCTGGAATTGGACGGCACCGATCCGAATACGTTTACGGGGGGTGTCACCATCCTCGAGGGCACTTTGCAACTGAACAAAACGTCGGGCGTGCGCGCGATCGTATCGCAGCCGATTACCGTCGGAGACAACTCTGGTGGCGCGAATGCCGATCGACTGGTACTGGCCTCCAACGGGCAAATGGGCGACACGTTGCCAATTACCGTTCAAAGCTCCGGCCAATTGGATCTCAACGGGCACAGCGAGGGAATCGGCGGCGGGTTGATCCTCGTCAGCGGCCTGACTGGCGCGGCAAGCGTCGTCATGGGCGCAGGCAACCTGCTCAACAACAGCGGGAGCTTTATTACGACGCAGTTGCAACCCGGCACGCTTGGAAATGTGAACCCGGTCACGGTCAGCGGCAAGATGGCCGGGCTTTCGGCCGGCGGCGCGGCTGCGACGAGGACCATTACGATGGCCGACTCGATTGCCGCGGTTGATTTGAAGATTGACGCGCTGCTCAGTAATGAGCAGGGTGCGGGCGGCAATCCTATGTCCATCGCGACGGCGGGGACGGGACGCTTAGAGTTGTCGGGCGCGAATACATTTACGGGCAACGTTACCGTCGCGGCGAACACGATTTTGCGCGCCAGCAACAACGCCGCGCTCGGGACGAGTGCAGGGGGCAACACGGTCGCGGCCGGCGGATCGCTAGAACTCAACACAGGAATTACGGTTGCGGATGCTATCAGCGTCGCAGGTTCCGGCGTGGGCAATCGTGGCGCCCTCGTCGCGATGCCGTCGAGCACGGCTGCAACCGCCAAGATCACGGGCAACATTACCCAGACCGGCGCGACCACAATCGGTGTTGATACCGACGACGCCAATTCACCCCAGAACACAGTGCTTGAGTTGTCGGGCGTATTCGGCGGCAACTTTGCAATGACAAAGATATTGCCCGGCACGCTGCGGCTGTCCGGTGGATCGGCCAACACCAATACCGGCACGACAACCGTCGCGGAAGGCGTTTTGGAGCTGGCCAAGACCAAAGCCGACGGAGCGATTGTTGGTCCGCTGGTTGTGGGAAATGGACTGGGTGGGCCGAACTCCGACCAGGTGAAGCTAACCGCGGGTAGTACGCAACAAATCGGAAATGGGATTGCCGTCACTGTGGACGCGACGGGTCAGCTGGGAATGGGAAGCGTTTCGGAACAGGTTGGCGCTGTGACGGTGCTGGCTGGGCTGGGCTCGAGCGCAAGCATCTCCGGTGGGACGCTGCAGCTTAGCGGAACTCTGACCGCGGGGGCTTCCGTGCCGGGCCTGGGTGCTCAAGCTGTAATTGCGTCGCCCGCTGCATTGATCTCGTCCAATCTGAATTTGGGGACCAATACGGGGGCCCCGCGACAAATCAACGTTGCGCCGGTCGGCTATTCATCGAATGTATTGGAGATCGACGGGGCGGTGAGCGGTGGGCGTATCGACAAGGTAACGGGCACCGGCACGCTAACGCTAACCAATACGACCAATAACTTGTCAGCGGTCAATGAATCGTTCCCGCTGACGGCAACAGGCAGCTCTGGGTCATTCACGCTCAGTTACCGCGGCGATTCGGTCGTGGTCAGCGCACCATATAACACGGCGAAAATCCAAACCGCGCTAGACAGCCTGGTCGGAGCGGGCAACACGACGGTGGGGGCTTCCAGCCCGTTCGCGATTTCTTTCAAAGGCGCGTTGGCCAACCGCGACCTGGGCGCGTTTTCGGTGAGCAATGTGAAATCCGGAACCACGGCGAGCATCGGCACGGTGACCGATGGCGGCGCGCTGTGGATCGAGGCCGGCACAGTTGCCGTTCCGTCGGCGCAAGCCCTAGGAACGACGGGCGGCATCAGCGGTGGACGCGCGGGCACGACGGCTGCCCTTCGCGGAACGACTGGCGCACTAACGATTCCGAATGCGATCGACATTGGCTCGAACAGCAACGCGACGGCATTTTCATTGAGCGGGACTCAGCCGATCACGATTTCAGGCCCGGTGACGATTAACAGTAATAATAGCGTGCAAACGCTGACGTTGTTCGGGAATAACAACACAACGTTTTTCCTGTCGTATCAAGGCGTGACGGCTTCGCCGACGAACTCGAACCAGAACACGTTTACAGCCGGCTCATCTCCGACTGCGTCGAACCTGCAAACTTATGTGCGGCTGCTACCGGGATTAAGCGGCGCGAACGTCACCGGCAGTAATGGTGGACCATTTACGATCACCATACCGAGCTCAGCGGCTCCCATCGATCCGATTGTGCCTGTACTGGGAAGCGTAAGAAGCGCGGTGATCACGCCGACGACGCTGAACATCAATGGCAGCGCCGATGTTTCGCTAACGAATGCGACGGGAATTGACGCCAGCAACGTCGTGCTGGTCGTGAACACGGCCGCTGGAACGACGACCACGGTTTCGGGAAGCGTGCTGAGCGCGATTGCGGGCGGAATTATCAAGGATGGACTGGGTTTGCTGTCATTCAATGCGGCGAATCCTAGTTTGCTTGGCTCGACGGTGGTTTCCAATGGCACGTTGAGAATCAAAAACGAAAACTCGCTGGGCCCTAATCCGACGGCCCAACAGACGTTTACCATCGCGCCGCAGGCACCATCCACAACGGGCAATTTCAGCGAAGTACAACAGATTACTTTTAGCGGGCTGACCGACACGACGGCTGGGTCATTTGTGCTGAGTTATGGCGCGAGCACGCAGGCACAGCAAACCGTTGTTTGGGACCCGAACGCCATTGCCAGTACCTCGGCTCTGAACGCCTTTGCTAACACACAGCTTTTGCCGGCGCTGAACAACATTTTCGGCGCCGGTAATGTCGCAGTGTCCATCGCCTCGACAACGCCGGCTGTTGCGCCGTTTACGGATGTGTCGTTTAACGTCAAATTCACCGGTGCGCTGGGCGGCGCGGCGATGGATGCGCTTCAGATCGATGGCGGCGCGACCACGGGTGTGGACTTCGGGCCCGGGACAGGACAGATCACAACGGTAGCGAATGGCGCCGGGACCGAGCGGTGGGATTTCACCATGCCAGCCGCGGCGGATGCCACCACGATCGGCAGCTTCCTACTGGGCTATGGCGATCCGGCAGTGACGAGCCAAACGGTGCCGGTTCTGTACTCGGCCACGGCGGATCAAATGCGGCAGTCAATCGAGACCGCGATGAATACGCTGTTTGGAGCGGGAAGCGTGAAGGCATTCTTGTTGTCGTCGCGACCGGATGGGTCCGCCGACAAGATTCAAGTAGCCTTCACGAACACGGGGCTGTATGCCGGTGTGAATCTGGATCAAAGCCTGCTGCGGGTTGAATTTCGCGATGAAGTTCAGCAGTTGAATTTCAGCTTTATCAACGCGCAGACAGCCGGAAGCTTTACGATCACCTCGTCGAACGGCGACTCTCGAAATATTGCCTGGACCTCGAATTCAGCATCCATGTTGACCGCGCTTCAGCAGGCTTACACCGAACTGGTGCAAGTCATGGCAGGTCCGTCGGCCACGGCGACGGTAACGCAGATTTCGCCCGCACAGTACCAGATCACTTTTGGAGGCACTCTAGGAGGACAAAATCTGCTTCCGGACCCCAATGCCTTTACTGTCAATGACCAAATCGTTAACGGAACAGTGACTCTGCAGACGCTGGTTCAAGGTGTGGGCCTGGTCAACCCGTCCGGGCCTCAGCCTACGGTTCCGTCAATTGCCGTGGTTCAAAACGGCGTGGGCACGGAAACCGTGAGGCTGCAGTTGAGCGGTCAGATCGGACGAAACGGAACGATTGCAGATGCGACGAATACGAATCCCATCGTGATCACTAGCACAGGCCACGGTCTGGCGAGCGGCGATCAGGTGCAGATTACGGGCATTGCTGGAAACACGAGTGCCAATGGAAACTTCAAGGTCACCGTCATTGATGCCAATAGGTTTTCGCTGCAGAGCATTTCCACGGGCACGAATGTGGCCGGCAATGGGTCTTATACGGGCGGCGGCACGTTTAATGGCGGCGGCTCCTTCCAGATTCGTTATGGCGTGGACGCTTCCAACAATATCTTCAGCAACATCCAAAAGATTGCCTGGAATCCGGACCCGAACCAACTTCGGGACAACATCCAGCTGGCGCTGGATACGATGTTCAGCCCCAATCCGCCAGGATCACCGAACGCGAGGGTGCTGCTCCGCACCGCGGGCTTGAACAGCGGCACCAATCCGGCGGTGTACGACATCAACTTTGGCGCTGGTCTGTCGTACGTCAACATCGATGATCTGTCGATTCAAAGTAACAACCTCGTGGGCAATGGCCCGGTTTCCCCTGCGTTTACAAACTTCGTGCAGGGAATCGGCAACGAGATGCAGCGGATCAGTCAGACCGGCAATGGGCAAATTAACTTCTCGTTTGGGGGCGTGCAGGCCGCGACGACCATCGCGGGGAATGCGACAGCCGCGGCGCTGCAGACCTACCTTAACACGATCTCAAGTGCTACCGGCTTCCAGGGCGTTCCGAGCAACGTGACAACCTTGAGCGGCAACACGACGGTGTTTGGGCAGGCTGGCGGTCCGTATTATGTTGTCTTCCGGAATCAGTTGGCATTTACCGATGTGCCACGCTTTTTTGCCCGAGCCCAGGCCGGCACAAACGTAGCAATTACGAGTCTGTCTGGGACGAGCGGCACGATTCCCGAGGGCCCCAGCTTTGCGCTGACTTTCAATGGGCAGCAAACACGTCCGATTGGATTTGCCGGCCGGACATCGCCGCCTAGTGCGCAGTCGGTTCAGGACGCACTCAACGATTTGCCCGGAATGACGAACCTGGGGGCGCCGCTATCGGTTACTGCGAGCACGCCGGATGCTAACGGCGGAGTGACCTATACCGTCACGTTCGCGCGGAATGAAATTCAGCGGCTGAACTTCTTTGGCACGGCAGGGGCGACGCCGGTAACAGGCAACTTCACGTTGAGCATCGGTGCAATCACGACAGCTCCGATCGCCTATCCGAGCCCTTTCGATCCCGAGACGCTGCGAGCCGACATCGAGGCGGCGCTAAACGCAGCCTTAGCGTCATCCGGCGTAAATGTGGAGGTAACTACCTTTAGTGGCGCGGCCACGGGGCCGCAGTTTGATGTTCGCTTCACCGATACGGCTGATCACGAGCAGATGACGTTCCAGAACGTCAGTCTCGCGGGCGGCAACAATCCGACGGTGATTGTCGTCGTTCAGGCCGAAGGTGGTGGAGCGCTCGCCGGTCAAGATCAGGCGCCCATTACGGTCGTTCAGCAGGGCGGACAGCTCAACGTGCCATCGTTGGCGACACTCGCGACGCGCGGCGGCCTGGGAACGCAGGTCAATCCGGGCGCTGCGCTGGAAATTGAGATGGCGGGTAAGACGATTCAAGAGTCGCTGAACCTGCAAAGCATCGGTTTCAACAATACGCCCACGGGCGGATTGCGGATGTTGGATGTCTCTGGGACGGCTACCGACACCTGGATCGGACAGATCACACTCGGCGGCAACAATGTCTCGTCGGCGATCGGCGTGGACGGCTCCACGGACACCTTGAGCCAAGGGGCCACCGGGTTCATCACCAGCACCAATGGAGTGACCACGGGGAATAACTTGACCAAGGTCGGTCTAGGCACGCTGGAGCTCGGCGGGACCAGCAGCAACTCGTACCAGGGCAATACCTTTCTCAATGAAGGCAAGCTGCGGCTGGCCAAGGAAGATGTGGGCCTGAATGAGACGCAAGTCTTGCGGCTCGACGGGGACAATGGCGGCAACGAGACGTTTTCGTTTGGCGGCGTGAGCGCCAGCGTGCCCCTGCCGATCGTGGACGAGATCCAACGGCTGACGCTGGGCGGCAATTCGGGCGGATCATTCCGCTTGAGCTATGCGGGTGCTGCGGCGGCGTTTGATCTGGTGTTTCAGTCAGGGCTCGCACCGGTCGCGAGCGCGGTGCAGCAGGCTTTGGAATCGATCCCCGCGCTGGCCGGCAATGTCGCGGTTTCTGGAAATCCCGGCGGGCCGTTCGACGTTGTCTTCAAGGGGTCGCTAACGGGCCACGACATTCCTAATCCGAATACGAGCTCCGGGCTGCAGCTCACCAGCTCAACTGGAGTGACTTCAACGTTCTCGACGCCAACCAATGGCGTGGCACTGCCGGCCAGCGGCGGCGCGGGACCGGTCGGCTCCATTCAGAATAATCTCAACACGATCCCCGCGCTCAACGGCAACGTGACAGTCACCGGCAGTGCCGGAGGGCCCTACACCATCACGTTTACTGGAGCGCTGGCACAGGCCAACGTCGATTCCATCGCCATCCACCACGATGTGGGACTGAATTCCACGATTACCACGACCGTTAATGGCAGCGCGGGACCGGCCCGGCTGTTTTTGGCCAATGCGACAGGCGTCGGCGTGCTCGTCGGCACCACAATCGCGAAGCTGGGCGGCACGTTGTACGTCGGCAACGATTCGGGCGGCGATGACAGCGACCAAGTTGTGTACGGAACTGCCGCTGGCAGCGACCAGATTTACAGCTTGCAGAGCGTCGTTGTCGCGAGCTCCGGGCGGGTCGATATGAATGACCGTACGGACGCGATTGACAGCTTGGAGCTAGATCAGGGCCGGTCTTCTAGCGCTAATTTTGATACCGGGACAAGCGGCCGCCTGACGGTGACCACCGATTTACATTCCACGTCGGTTGGAACGACCGACGGAAATTCGCCAGCGGCCGAGATTGGCGGGACTGGCCAACTGGTCCATCTGGGTGGTTACAACAACCTCAATAATCACGATTTGCGTGACACGCCGCCGCTAGGTTCGATCTTCGTGGACGATACGTTCCTGCCGTCCAAGAGGCCGGATCTGGTCATCACCGCGTCAATTGCGGATCAGCCGGTGATCAATGGTTATGTGGCCGGAATTCGGGAAGGGATTATTTCCGGAGCGAACAACCTGACTTCGCCGAATCCGGACACTTCGCTGCAGCTGACGACGCGGCTGGGCGAGTATGCGACCGGTTTTGGCGGCGGCGCAAATGCCAATGGGAGCAACCCAGACGGCGGCTTGCCGCTGGGACGGAATATCACGTCGATCTACACCGGTGAGTTTTACGATGAGGACGGCATTATCTCTTTCGGCGGGGCGCTGAATGACGTTCATCAGTTGCGGGTGGACGGCGTGATTGTCACGGCGTCGTATTCGATTTCGAACCGTCTGGTGCCAATTTTCAATTCCAACAGCGATACGACCAACGATGATTCGCGCACCACGCACCTGCTGTATATCGGCCCAGGCAATAACGGCTGGCATTCGTTCGAATACCGGGTGGCGAGCGCGGGCAATAACAATTCCGGGGCTCAAACCGGGTTTCCGTTCTCCATTGCGCCGGGGGGCACGATTGGCAATACGGGCACTTCGGTCAACGCTGCGCCGGCACCGAGCTTTGAGACGCCAGTCGATAACGGCGGCATGAACTTCTTCCGCAGTCCGGCGGGCCAGGTTCATTACACGCTGTATAAGCAGGGTCTCGGCGCGCTCGACCTGCAAGGCGCGAACACCTACAGCGGCGGCACGCAAGTCAATCAGGGCGATCTGACGTTCAGCCAGAATGGCTCGGCCGACACGATCACGCCGGCCAATGAAGTTCAACAGCTCAAGCTGTTCGGCCGTAACCCGGTCGGTTTACCAACGAGCATCACCGGCGGGACGTTTACCCTGGCGGTCACGTTGCCCGGGGGAAACACGGTCACCACGGGGAATATCACTTTCTCCAGCAACTTAAACACCATGGGCAACAACATCGCGGCAGCGATCAACGCCGTGATGCAGACCTTCAACGTGGCGGGCACGACGCCAGGCACCAATGTGACTGCGGTCAGTGTCGCGCCGGCAGCCGGAATCACCAGCAGCTCGAATCCGCTGTTGTTCAACGTGACGTTCGACAAAGCGGGAACGCAATTCCTGAATCAGGCCAAAATTGGTTTGGGAAATATCAATGGTCTGACCGGCGCGGTGGGGGCCGATGTGACCACGCTGACCCAAGGCACTGGCCGCGAGATGCAGACGATTACGCTGGGCGGCCCGTCCGGTGGACTCGTGTCGTTCGAGCTCAACGGCCAGCGGCGCGCCTACTGGGATGAACAGCAGACAATTACGGTGCCATCCGGTTTTCCGAATGGCTCGAAGTTCAAGATTAACGTGTTTGGGGTTTCGCTGCGCGATCCGGGCGCTCCTGTCACGGAACCCGGCGTGACGTACGACAATTCCAACGCGGCGAACTTTGCGCTGCTCATTCAAAATGCGTTCGACGCCGCATTCGGCCGAAATACGTTCGTGGTAACGGCGAGCAACACGACGACCGCAACCATCTCGCCAGGCACTGCAGCGCCCCAGGCGGGCGATCAGCCCACGAGCGCTGCGGCCAATGTTTCCGGCGCGATCCTGCGGACGACCGACCTGCCGTTAATTAAGGTGAATTTCCCGTTCAGCCAGGTGCTCAACATCACCTTCCCCAATAGCTTCAACAACAACAGCAGGTACCAGATTAGCTTCATGGGCTATACGAGCGCTACGTTCAACTGGAACAACGATCCGAATGTGCAGTTCGGTAATCTGGTCAGCTTCATGGATTCGATCGGCGGGGTGATCGGCAATTACTTCCCTGAGATCCTGAACAACAATCCGCGCCAGCTTCGCGTGACGATGCAAGGGGATCTGGCGAATTATGCCATTCCGAACACGGCACCGGGCCTGACGTTTACGAACGGCATTACCGTGCAGTCGGTGGCGCTGCCGAGCACCACGTTGGTCAATGAGATGCAGGTCCTCATTCCTTCGCTGACCAACAACGATCAGTTTCGAATGGCGATCAGCGTCGGCGGCGTCACCACGGCAGCCACGACGACGCTTACGGTCAATACCACGACGCCGCTGCAGCCGACGGACATTCTCAATCATCTGAACACGATTCCATTCCTCAATGGCAACGTTGAAGTCATTGGCAACCCGGGCGGTCCCTTCGGCATCAAGCTGATCAATGACCTCGAGGGGTACAACCTCGCGCCGTTTACGTTCCCGATTAACACGGGCGGTCGGACGAGAATCCAGACGATGAGCAACGGGGCAGGCCTGACGACGCAGCAGATCGCCAGGGCTCCGGGCATTACGGCCGGCGCGGTGACGCTCTCATTCGATGGCGTTGACGCTTACAGCGGGCCATTTAGCTTCACGACGACGACCACCGACGCGCAGGTTCTAGCCTATTTGCAGCAAATTCCCGAGTTGAACGGCAATATCGACGTCAATGGCAATCCGGGCGGCCCCTTCGAGGTGATTTTCCAAAACGAGCTGGCGGGCGCCGCGGTTCCATTGATTATCTCCGATGACCCCTCATTCGTCGTGGTGACGCAAGTGCAGACTGCCGTGGCCGGTCCGGTGGCCGTGGTCGGAAACCGTCAGGGGGTCGGCGATGAATTGCAGGTCCTGAGCCCGCGGCCGGGGTCGGTAACTTTCAGCTTTGCGGGCCGCAACGCGAACCCGGTGACAGGCAGCGCGACTTTGACAGCGCAGCAGATGTTTAACGCCCTGTCGGCGATTCCCGCGCTGACCGGCAATATCCAGGTGTTTGGAAATGACGGCGGCCCTTTCACCGTCGCCTTCTTCAATAATCTGGCGACCACAAATGTTCCGCAAATCACCTCAACCCAGATCGATAACGTCACCACGATCACCAATGGCCAAGGGAACGAGGTGCAGGCAATCACGCTGGGGACTTCGGGGTCGATTCGACTCAGTTACTCTGGCGAACCGGCTACCAGCGATCTGGCTCTGAGCACTAATGGGACGACACAGGTTCAACTACTGGCTCATTTGAATACGATTCCAGCACTCAAAGGCAATGTTCAAGTGCTCGGGGTCGGTAACAGCCAAGGACCCACGTTCCTTATCCGCTTTGTCAACGATTTGTCGCGACTTGACGCCGGAAACTTGGGTGTAGCCGCGACACTGAGTGACGGCATCACGCCCCCGACGGGGACAGCGACCATTCTGACTCCGTCATCGGGGAGCCCAAACTTTGCGGGCGCCGGCGAGGGCTTCGCTGGCCCGGGCGTTGTGTTCACGTCCCGCCAGGCCCCGAATCTGGCGACGATGCAGTTTCTGCTGAACGGCATTTCCGCGGTCACAGGCCTCAATACTTCGGGTGGCGTTTACTTGATGGGTCCGGGCGGCAACTCGTCTGGTCCTTACACGTTGATCTATCCGGCGGGCCGAATTGTCGATCCGATCCAGATCAACACGCAGGGTTCAAGCACCGCGGATGTTTCAATAGCGCGTTTGCCGGCATCGGTCGGCGTGAACGCCGGCTCGACGCTAACGCTGGACAACTTCCTGGTGAATAACGCGGACCGGCTGCCAGACACCAATCCGCTGGTGCTGAACGGCGGTACGCTCGTTTTCCGAGAAAATGCGTCGAGTGCCTCGACGGAAACGCTCGGTCAACTGACTCTGGCCTCTAACACCAGCAGCACGGTTTATGTGCTGCACCCCTCGAGCGGTCCGAGCCCAGCGACCATCGGCAATGTGCTGACCTTTAGCGGGACGGGCACGACATCTTCGTCGATTCCCGCGCTGCAGCGGATGGACGGCGCGACGCTCAACCTGATGACAAACTTTACCTTCTTGACCGGCGCTTCCTCGAACGAAATCCGCTTTGTCAATTCGCCCTCGTTTGGCGTATCGACGACAAGCGGAATTCTGGTCGGCAACACATCGGGCGCCGGGCTGGCAATTGTCCCCTGGGCGACCGTAACAACATTTGCCGGGGATCGCACGCGCGAATCGGTGGACCTGGTCAGCGATATTGATGGCACCATCGGCGGCAACTCGATGAGCCTGGGCGTACTGCCGTCATATGATCTGCCGTCAACGCTGAACGGCAACATCAAGATCACGACGGCGGGCACCACGGCGATCGCCACGAACATCAACGCGTTGGTGATCGACAGCTCCAGCGCTGGCGGCGGCATTACCGTGGCGGTCAATAATGACAATGGAATCGCCGGTGGCCCCTTAACCAGCCGCAACATTCTCAGCGGCACGATCATCAATGTGGGAGCCGGAAATTCGATCGTCGGCGGGAACCAACTCGATCCGGCGAGCGGCACCATTCCTGCTGGCCGGCTGACGATGGCGACGTCAACGAACGCCAATGCAGGCGTGAATTTCTTCGTAAGCGGGCAAAACGCGACGCAAACCTTGACGCTGGTTAACAACCCGCAAGGCTCATTCTCGTTGAGCTTCCCGTACTACGGCAATGTGATCGGAACCACGCTGGGCAATACGGGGCCCGTGATCGACGTAGGCGCCCTTCGGACAACGCCGATTTCAACCACCAATCTTTCTGCCGCCGTGATTCAGGCGGCGCTGGAAGCGTTGCCCAATATTGGTCTCGGCAATGTGGCCGTTGAGCAAATCGGCGGTACCAGCTTTTTGATTCGCTTTATCGGACAGCTTGGCGGAGGCAAAGTGCCGCCGCTCAAGGTTTCGAATTACCTTACGGGCGGGAATGTGCTGGTCTCAACCTCGTCAGTGCAGGACAACGGCGGATTGACGGTAAGCGCCAACATTTCCGGCGCAAATAGTGGCCGCAAAGATCGCCGTGGCAAACTGACTTTCGCGGGCGACAACAACGGCCTGCTGGGCCAGTTCACGATTATGAACGGCGTCGTCGGCGTGCAGAATGATCAAGCCCTCGGCGCTTTCGGCGCGGATAAGATCGTCAATGCGGGCGCTGGTTTGGAAATTGAGAATAGCCACACGATTCAGGCATCGTTAATTCTGAACGGATCAGGTTTCGGTAGCGACAATTCCGGCGCTTTGCGCGTCTTTTCGACGAAGGTCGATCCTCAATCGCTGACACCGCTGCCGGCCAGTGTGAACTTGACAGGAAGCATCACGCTCAATACGCC
>Ga0136846_1237535_pt1 | contig 25985 bp, 19 predicted proteins | sample HopSoiMetagenom2_FD_96841 | JGI IMG/M metagenome (GOLD analysis project Ga0136846, IMG submission 96841) | Grasslands soil microbial communities from Hopland, California, USA - 2 Assembly 2016 (version 4) | ecosystem: Environmental > Terrestrial > Soil > Grasslands | place: USA: Hopland... | reverse complement strand
GATCAGCTCCAGCTCGCGGCCGGCGCGGCCGCGGCTGCGGTTCTCCTCCACGAGCCGCGCGTAGGGAAACTCCGCCTGCTGGTACTTGTAGAGGAACTTCATGTACGAATGCGTGGGGGTGGAGTCGAGGTAGTAGTAGAGCTCCTTCACGTCCTCGCCGTGGTTGCCCTCCTCTCCGCTCAGGCCGAAGAGGCGCTCCTTGAGGATGGGGTCGCGACCGTTCCAGAGCGCCAAGGCGAAGCAGAGGATCTGATGCCGGTCGCAGATGCCGGCGATGCCGTCCTCGTTCCAGCGGTACGCGCGCGACCGCGCCTGGTCATGCGGGAAGTAGTCCCAGGCCGCGCCGCCTTCGCTGTAGTCCTCCCGCACCGTCCCCCAGGCGCGCTCGGAGAGGTACGGGCCCCACCGCTTCCAGTGGGCGATGCGCCCCGCTGCCTGTGAAAGCCTCTCTTCTTCGCGGCCAGGCATGGAACCTCGCAGTCGATCCTCGACGCCCACGCTCTACCCGGGTTCGATGTCCCAAGGATAGAGTGCGACACCCATGAGAGGCATCCTCGCGCCGGTCCTGACGCCGTTCGACACAGACTTGAGCCCCGATCCGGCGCGCTTCGCGCACCACTGCCGGACGCTGCTGGAGGAGGGGTGCACTGCCCTGGCCCCGTTCGGAACCACCAGCGAAGCGAACTCGCTCGGCATCGACGAGCGGGAGCGGCTGCTCGAGGTGTTGCTGGAAGCGGGCGTGCCGGCGGCGAAGCTGATCCCGGGAACCGGCTGCTGCGCGCTGACCGATACGGTGCGCCTCTCCCGGGCGGCGGCGCGCGCGGGCTGCGCAGGCGTGCTCATGTTGCCGCCGTTCTATTACAAGGCCGTGAGCGAGGAGGGGCTGTTCCGCAGCTTCGCGCAAGTGATCGATCGCGTTGCCGACGACAAGCTGCGCGTGTACCTGTACCACATCCCGCCCGTCGCGCAGGTCGGCATCCCGTTGCGCGTGATCGAGCGCCTGCTGGCGAAGTACCCCCGCGTGGTCGTGGGCATCAAGGACAGCGGCAGCGACTTCGAGAACACGCGCGCGATGCTCCGCGCCTTTCCCGGGTTCGAGGTGTTCGTGGGCAGCGAGAAGTTCCTGCTCCGCAACCTCCAGGAGGGCGGCGCCGGGTGCATCACCGCCACCGCCAACATCAACGCCAAAGCCATCGCCCGCGCCTTCGAGGAGCGCAGCGAAGAGCGACAGCGCGAAATCGACGCCGTGCGCTCGGTGTACGAGAAGCTGCCGATGATCCCCGCGCTCAAGGAAACCCTGGCGCGGCGCACGGGCGACCCCGCCTGGCGCACCGTCCGCCCGCCACTGATCGAGCTGTCGGACGAACAGCGCGCCACGCTCTCTTCGCTCACCGCCTGAAGCCCAAAAAAACCTGGCGTGCTTGGCGGTTGATCTTTTTAGCCGAGCTTCAGGTCCTTGAGCTGCTCGCGCAGCGCAGCCTTGAGGAACTTGCCCGTCGCCGTGCGCGGGATCTGCTGCATGTACACGTAGGCATCGGGCAGGCAGTATTTGGCGAAGCGCGGCTCCAGCCATTCGCGCAATTGCTCCTCGGTGGCGTTCGCCCCCTCCTTGAGCACCACGCAGGCCACCGGACGCTCTGCCCAGCGCGGATGCGCCACCGCAATCACAGCGGCCTCTTTCACGGCGGGGTGGCCCATCAAGGCATTTTCCAGATCTACCGAGCTGATCCACTCGCCGCCGCTCTTGATCAGGTCCTTGGAGCGGTCGGTGATGCGCACGTAGCCGTCCGGGTCGATGGTGACCACGTCGCCGGTGCGGAACCAGCCGTCCATGGTGAACTTGTCGGCCTCGGCGGGGTTCTGGAAGTAGCTCCTGGCGATGAACGGTCCGCGCACGTGCAGCTCGCCCATGGAGTGCCCGTCCCAGGGCACCTCGCCCTCGTCTCCGACCGCGCGCACGTCGACCAGCGGCACCGCGGTACCCTGCAGCGCGCGGATGCGGAACTTCTCTGGCTCGGGCAGCTTCTCCTCGCGCGGCCGGGAGATGGTGCCGATGGGGGACATCTCGGTCATGCCCCAGGCGTGGATGATGCGCAGGCCGTGCCGCTTCTCGAACGCCTCGATCATCGCCGGGGGGGCTGCAGAGCCGCCTACGATCATCGCGCGCAGGGCTTTCAGGTTCCACTGCGTGGGGTTCTTGTCCAGCGCCTCGAGCACGCCCAGCCACACCGTGGGCACGCCCGCGGTCAGCGTCACCTTCTCCTCGGCGAGCAGGTTGAGCACGCTGACCGGATCGAGGTGGGGCCCGGGCAGCACCTGTCTCGCGCCCACCATGGTGGCGGCGAAGGGAATGCCCCAGGCGTTGACGTGGAACATGGGCACCACCGGCAGCACCGCGTCGTGCTTGGAGAGCCCCAGCGAGTCGGGCAACGCGGCGGTGAGCGCGTGCAGCACCATCGAGCGGTGGCTGTAGAGCACGCCCTTGGGCTTTCCGGTGGTGCCGGAGGTGTAGCAGAGGCCGGCAGCCTGGTTCTCCTCGATGCGGGGCGGCGAGTAGTCCGGCAGCTCGGCCTCGATCAGCGCCTCGTAGTCGAGCGCCGAGGCAGGGGCCGGCTGGCCGTGGCCGAAGACCACCACGTGGCGCGGCTTCACCTCCGGCCCGATGCGCTCCCAGAGGGGCCAGAGCACGTCGTCGACCAGCACCACCGCGTCGTCGGCGTGGTTGATGATGTAGGCCAGGTCCTGGACGGAGAGGCGCGGGTTGAGCGTGTGCAGCACCCCGCCGCAGAGCGGAATGGCGAAGTATGCCTCCAGGTGGCGGCCATGGTTCCAGCCCAGCGTCGCCACCCGGTCTCCCGGCTTGACCCCGAGGCGCGTGAGGGCGTTGGCGAGCTTCTGCGCGCGCCGGTGGAACTCCGCGTAGGTGCTGCGCTGCACGCTCTTGTCGGGCCGCCGCCAGACGATCTCGGTGCCGCCGCCGTACCTGCCGGCGCGGTCGAAGATGTGCGTGAGCGTGAGCGGCAGATCCATCATCAGGCCGTCCATGCGGTCTCCTTTCGCCGGCGCGGAAGCTTACACCCTTGAAATGCGACGCGTCCTCAGGCGTAGGATGTGCGCCCTTTTCCGGGAGCCCCCATGCCTTGTGCGGTCCTGCTCGCCGTCGCCCTCTCCGCTGCCGCTGCCGCTCCGCTCACCGTCGACCAGATCGTCGCGCGCCACCTGGAAGCCCTGGGCGGCGCCAAGAACCTGGCAGCGCTGCAGTCCTTGAAGGTCACCGGCAAGGTGGTCTTCGGCGGCGACGACTTCAGCATCACCGCCGACTTCGCCACCCTGCGGCGCCGGCCGGACCGCATCCGCACCGAGGCCACGCTGCAGGGCCTCACCGCCATCGACGCGTACGACGGCAAGGAGAGCTGGAGCGTCAATCCCTTCCAGGGCCGGCGCGATCCCTACCGCACCACCGCCGACGAGGCGCGCGGCCTGGCCGAGGACGCCGACATCGACGGCGCGCTGATCGGCTGGCGCGAGAAGGGCTACCAGGTCAGCTACCTGGGCACCGAGGACGTGGACGGAACGCCGGCGCACAAGCTGCGCGTCGGACTCAAAGAAAGCGACGTCCAGTACATCTACCTCGACCCCGACTTCTTCCTCGAGATCCGCCGCGTCAGCGAGCGCCACGTCCGCGGGGCCGAGCGGGTCACCGAGACCGATTTCGGCAGCTACGTGCTGGTGAACGGCGTCTACGTGCCCACCTCCATCGAGTCGGGCAGCAGGGGCGCGCCGCGCAACCAGCGCTTCACCATCGACACGGTGGAAGCCAACCTCGCCGGCGACGACACCGCCTTCCGCTTCCCGGCCGGCCCGGGGACCCGCATGTTGCTCGCGCCCGAGCATCCGGCCCCGCTGGTGGCGCAGCCGCCCGCGGCCAAGCCGGGCGCCCGCGCCGCGGTCATCGACTCCGGCGTCATCTCCGGCATGGGCGCGCGCAACATCGGCTCGGCCACCATGAGCGGGCGCATCTCCGCCATCGCCGGCCGCAACCAGGACGGCAAGTCGCTGCTCTACGTGGGCGCGGCCAGCGGAGGCGTGTGGAAGAGCCAGGACGGCGGAACCATCTTCAAGCCGGTCTTCGACAAGCAGCCGGTGCAGTCCATCGGCGCCATCGAGATCGATCCCAGGAACCCCCAGGTCGTCTGGGTGGGCACCGGCGAATCGTGGGTGCGCAACTCGGTCTCGGTGGGAGACGGCATCTACAAGTCCACCGACGGCGGCGGCAGCTGGACCCACATGGGCCTGCCCAACAGCGAGCGCATCACCCGCATCTCCGTCGATCCGCGCAACAGCGACGTGGTCTACGCCTGCGTTCCCGGCAAGCTGTGGAGCGACAGCCCGGACCGCGGGCTCTACAAGACCACCGACGGCGGCAAGACCTGGGACCTGATCCTCACCGGCCCCAACCTCTCCACCGGCTGCAGCACGCTGGCGGTGGATCCCAAGAACCCGGACGTCCTCTTCGCGGGGCTCTGGGACTTTCGCCGCAAGGGCTGGATCTTCCGCTCGGGCGGCGAGACTCCGGAGTCACCCAGCGCCAGCGCCATCTACAAGTCCACCGACGGCGGCGCGCACTGGGTCGAAGTGACCACGGTGGGCGGCAAGAAGCCGTGGGGCCGCGTGGAGGTTGCCATCGCGCCCAGCAACTCGAACGTCGTGTACGCCTTCGTCGAGTCCACCGCCTCGGCGCTCTGGCGGTCCGCCGACGGGGGCGCCACCTGGGAGCGGCGCGACGACAGCCAGTGGATGGTGTGGCGGCCGTTCTACTTCGCCCGCCTGATCATCGATCCGACCAATCCCGACCGCCTCTTCAAGACCGACGGCGCGCTCATCGCCAGCGACGACGGCGGCAAGAGCTTCGCGCAGGTGGGCGGCTTCGGCGCTACCCACGGCGACTGGCACGACCTGTGGATGGACCCGTCGAACCCCAAGCACATCGTCGGCGGCAACGACGGCGGCCTCTTCATCTCCTTCGACGGCGGGAACCGGTGGTGGAAGAACAACAACCTGCCGGTTTCGCAGTTCTACCACGTGGCCCTGGACGACCGTGACCCGTACCGCGTCTACGGCGGCCTGCAAGACAACTCCACCTGGACCGCTCCCAGCGCCTACGGCGGCGGCATCTCCAACAACGTGTGGGAGAACCTCTACGGTGGCGACGGGTTCTGGGCGGTTCCCGATCCCACGGATCCCGAGGCCGTGTACGTGGAGGCGCAGGGCGGCTTCATCGGGCGCGTCGACCGCGAGCGGCAGATCTCGCGCGACATCCAGCCCAAGGCCAACTACAAGGAGCGGCTCCGCTACAACTGGAACACGCCCATCTACGCCAGCCCCACGCAGAAGGGCACCCTCTACATCGGCGCGCAGTTCCTCTTCCGCTCGCGCGACCGCGGCGACAGCTGGGAGCGCATCTCGCCGGATCTGACCACCAACGACGTCGACAAGCAGAAGTACGAGGACTCGGGCGGCGTCACCCTGGACAACTCCTCCGCCGAGGAGCACACCACCATCTACTCCATCAGCGAGTCGCCGCTGGATGCCAACACCATCTGGGTGGGCACCGACGACGGCAACCTCCAGCTCTCCCGCGACGCGGGCAAGAGCTGGAAGAACCTGGTCAAGAACGTGCGCGGGTTGCCGGCCTCCTCGTGGGTGAGCTGGGTGGAGGCGAGCCGCTACGAGGCGGGCACCGCCTACGCGGCGTTCGACCGCCACACGTACGGCGACATGACGCCGTGGGTGTACCGGACCACCGACTTCGGCAACACCTGGACGCGCATCGTCTCGCCGGCGCAGGGCGTGCGCGGCTATGCGCACGTGGTGAAGGAGGACACGGTCAAGAAGAACCTGCTCTTCGTGGGGACCGAGTTCGGGCTCTGGATCTCGGTGGACGGCGGAAAGGCCTGGGCGGAGTTCAAGGGTGGCGAGTTCCCATCGGTGGCAGTGCGGGATCTGCAGATCCAGCAGCGTGACGGGGACCTGGTCATGGCCACGCACGGCCGCGGGATCTGGGTCATCGACGACCTGACGCCGCTGCGCGCGGCCTCCAGCGAGCTCCTGGCGAAGGACGCCAGCTTCCTCCCCGGCAGGCCCTCCCAGCAGCGACTCCTCACCCAGGGCGGCTGGGCGGAGGGCGACGCCACCTTCACCGGCCAGAACCCGCCCACCGGCGCGGTGATCACCTACTATCAGCGCACCCGGCATCTCTTCGGGCCCATCAAGCTGGAGATCCTCGACGCGCAGGGGAAGCTGGTGGACACCGTGCCGCCTTCCAAGCGGCGTGGCATCAACCGCGTCTCCTGGACCATGCAGGTGAAGCCTCCGCGCGTGCCGCGCGCGGCCCAGGTGGCCTTCGCCGGATCGCAGGGCCCGCGCGTGGTGCCCGGCACCTATACCGTGCGGCTGACCAAGGGAGCCCAGGTGCTGGAGACGAAGCTGGTGATCGGGCTCGACCGGCGGGCGCCCTGGAACCTGGCCGACCGTCGCCAGCAGTTCGACGCGGCGATGCAGGCGCACGCGCTCTTCGGCGAGATGAGCGACGTGGTCGACAAGATCGATGGCGCGCGCATGGCGACAGCGCAGCGGGCCAAGGCGAATCCACAAGAGAAGGCGGTGGCCGAACTGGCCGGCAAGCTGGAGGCGCTGAAGAAGAAGATCGTGGCCACCAAGGAGGGCGGCGCGATCACCGGCGAGGAGCGCATCCGCGAGCACACCGATCACCTCTATTCGGCGCTGCTCTCGTGGGAGGGAAAGCCGGCGAAGTACCTGATCGACCGCACCGCGGCGCTCCGCCACGAGCTCAAGGACGTGGAGGCGGACTTCGCCCAGCTGGCACCCCAGATCCACGCGCTCAACCTGCGCATCGAGCCCGTGCCCTCGTCGCTGCCGGAGAACCTGTTGCCGTGCGTGCAGGGCGAGTGGGAGAGGTGCAACTCGCGGCAGGAGATCGAAACGCGCTGAGGATCAGGCCGTCTCGCGGCCTCGTGGTCCAGGTCCAGGTCCAGGTTCAGGACCAGGTGAGCGTTCAGGGTTGGAGGCGAACCGGTTGCGGCTTTCGGAGTCGGGCTGCGGGTGGGGGGAACCCGGCGGCCCGAACCTGTGACCGGGAGCCCGGCGCCCTCAACGCGGACCCAAAACCTGAGCCTGGACCTGGACCCGGACCACGAAGCGCCGGGAGGCGCGAGTCCTGCGACCCGCACCCCACGACCCAAAAAAAAAGTGCCCGGAGACCCGAAGGCCCGCCCGTCCCGCCATCCCCTTCGGAGGTTCCAGCGTCGCCTGCCGCGCACAGCCCGGGTTGCCCCGCGCTGCGCTCCCTCTCGTGAAGGTCCGGTGCTCCTCGGAGTGTTGTATGCGAACGAATTGCGGGGTCATTGGGTTCCCCGCTCCCGCCGCGACCTCGGGATTTCGCCCGGGCCCTGCGGTTTCTCTCCGTTCGCCGTCCGCCCCATCTTTCGATGAGGTTTCATTCTCCCGCGAGCTTCCCGCCTCCTCCAGAGTGCTACGGCCTGCGCGCTGCCCTTCTCGCCTGGTTGAACCTTGCGACCCAACCGAACGGCAGAAGAGCGCCTCCCATGGGGTCCTCGTCCCTCATCGCGGCATCAACCGGCGGCGTCTACCATTCCGCGGGGAATCCCGACCCCGCGGTCACGTTCCGTCCTCGACGTTTCTCACGTCCTCGACGGTTTGCTCCGCCACCAGCCTTTGCGGACTTGTTTCATCCCGCTGCCACGTCCAGGGTTTGCCCTTCAGGGGTTTATCCCTCTCCACGGAGCCGTGCCGGGTTTCCCCGACCCTGTCATGCCCTCTTGCCGTTGGGCGCGCCTGCCTTTGACCAGCGGACGCGACCTCGACTTCAGGGCCTTGCTCCCCGCGGTGAGTGCGGTGCCGGCGGTGACGGGTTAGGCCACCACCGATCCGCGCCCCTCATGGGCTTCAGCTCCCCCGGGCACTCTCCCCGCGCATCGTGGGAATGCCTTCACATCCCCTCCGCCCACGGCCTTCACCGCGAAGAACCCCTCGCGGCTGACCCCCGGCGTTTCGCCGATGCACGGGTTGGCTTGCCTGGATTCAGGCTGCCGACCCGCTCGAGCTTTCTGGCCTGAACCCCCCGCCTCCTTTCGAAAACAGGGTTCGAGGCCTGCGTTTCAGACGGCCCACCGAGCCGCCGGACACGGGAGGACACTAGAGCATCCCTCGTGCCAGCCGTGTGGAGCTGCAAGTGCTTGAAACTCTTGGGTTACAACAGAGAGGCGGCGCGCACGAACTGGACGATTGGCTGTGCGTCGTCTGGGGATTTGCGGGGACAGCCTGTGGTGGGGTTGTGAACAAGGTCTACGGACGTGTCGGGAGGGGCTTGTGGATTGTCCACGTTCTGGTCGAACGACCAGTTCATGAACGAGTCGCACAGGTCGCATCCGCCTTTGGTCTCGAAGGCACTGCCAGCTTCAAGGCTCCAGCGGGAACGCGCCCTTCACGTCCTCGGGGATGCGAATCGGCCGTGCGCGCGCGAGGTGTATATAGACCCAATCGGTGGTCGCCCGGCAGAGCAGCTCGTTGCCGCGCAAGATTCGCGTCAGCCGCTCGCTGTTGGCGGCTTTCATGTTGGCGACGCGGGTCTCGACCGTCAGGGTGTCGCCGGGGAGGGCAGGCCGCACATACTCGATCTCGTGGCGGCGGACGACCCACGCCTGGCCGCGCGCGAGGTAGGTCCCTTCCGGAAAGCCGACGGAGCTCGAGTGCGCCAGCGCAGCCTCCTGCACCCAGCGTAGATAGGCGAGGTTGGAGGCGTGGCCGAGGTTGTCGATGTCGGCGTCGGCGACGCGGACTTCGTGGAGGTAGGGCATGGCGGCGCGCAGGGTAGCGCGCGCCGACGCCGACGGCCACGAAGTCCGAGGTCGAGAGGCCTAGGCGGCCTTCTTGGGGTGCGAGGCGTTCCACTTCTCGCGCGCCTCGCGCTGTTCCTTGACCGAGAGCTCCTTTCGGTGCTCGTCACAGATGTAGCCGAAGCGGGGCCCGCGCGAGACGTTCTTGCAGCCGTCCACGCGACAGCGCATGTCGAGGTGGCGGCCGGTGCCCGAGGCGGCGCGCGCCAGGCGGGCCGCGGTGGCGTTCTCCTTGGCCCGCTCGACCAGGATGCGCTTCTGCTCGCGGACCGGGACCGACCGCGAATGCTCGCGGCAGAACCAGCGGTTGCGCGGGCCGGCGCCGGCGTTCTTGCAGCCCGGGAACGGGCACATCCGGACGCCGGCACCTCCCCTGGCGGCGAGCCGCAACGCTCCCGACCGCGAGAGCATCTGCTCTGCGCGGGCGGCGATGGCGGAGGCGAACTGTTCGATCAGACTGTCGAGGAGACCGTGAATGGGCTTGGCCACGTGAGTGTCCGGAAGTTGGGGGCTCGAAATCGGGCCAGTGTGGCTCGGTTTCTAGCCCATTCGAAAATCAATTGCTAGAACCGTAAGAGCATATACTGGAAAACCATGGATTTCATTTCCCTACATCGGCGCCATGTCGAAGAGCTCTCGGGCAGAGTTGCGCGGGTTCTCGATGAGTGCGGCATTACCGCGCTCACGGTACATTCGGGGACGCCACAAAAGCGGACGGCCGCGGACGATCAGTATTGGCCCCTCCGCCCTACGCCCCATTTCCAGCATTGGCTGCCGCTCGCAGAGCCGGGCTGCCTCCTCGTGATCGTGCCGGGAAAGAAGCCCGTGCTCGTCCGACCTCCGGTGCAGAGCTTCTGGGAAGCGCTCGCGCCCCCGGAGAGCGATCACTTCTGGGGATCCTTCGACGTGGTCGAGGCGGTGCCGGAGCTTCCCCCCGGCCGGACGGCGTTCGTCGGAGACGACCTCTCCGCCGCTGCCGGGCTCCCGGTTACGGACGTCAATCCGCCGGCGCTCCTGCGCGCCCTGGACGGCCTGCGCGTCCACAAGACGCCCTACGAGGTGGCTTGCCTCGCCGAGGCAAACCGCCGCGCCGCGCTCGGGCACGAGGAGCTGCGGCGGCTCTTCCAGGGCGGCGAGCGTAGCGAGCTGGAGCTGCACCTCGCCTTCCTGGGTGCCACCCGCCAGGACGACGTGGACACGCCGTACAAGAACATCGTCGCGCTGGGCAAGCACGCGGCGACGCTGCACCACGTGAGCTACGCGAAGCGCGCCGCGCCCGCGCAGTCGCTGCTGGTCGATGCAGCGGCCTCCTTTGCGGGCTACTGCGCCGACGTCACGCGGACCTGGGTGAAGGGAGGCGGCGCGGCGGGGAGCGCCTTCGCGCAGTTGGTGGCCGGCGTGGAGGCCATGCAGCAACGGCTCTGCGCCGCCATCGAGGTGGGCATGCAGTACGAGCAGCTCCACGACGAATCGCACCGGCAGGTGGGCGGGATTTTGCGGGAGGTGGGCATCTCCCGCCTCTCCAGCGAGGAGCTGGTCGCGCGCGGCGTGACCCGCGCCTTCTACCCGCACGGGCTCGGGCACTCGCTCGGGCTGCAGTGCCACGACGTGGGCTGCGCGCTGCGCCCGCCGCGCAGCGAGAACCCGTTCCTGCGCAACACGACCGAGATCGCGCCGGGGCAGGTCTTCACCATCGAGCCCGGCATCTATTTCATCGAGGCGCTGCTCGCGCCGCTGCGCAGCTCGCCCGACGTCGACTGGAAGCTGGTGGACGCGCTCGCCTCCTTCGGCGGCGTCCGCATCGAGGACGACGTCGTGGTGCAGGACCGCGGCATCCGCAACCTCACCCGCGAAGTGCTCCCGCAAGGTGGCGGCCCCGCCTAGATCGCTTCAGGCTGTTGCCGTCTCCTGGTTGGCGGCGACGAAGGCCACCGGCTTGTAGAAGGCGGCGATGATAGCGAAGAGGATGGCACCGCCCGTCATGAAGCCAGCCCAGAAGAGGAAGTAGTTGGTGCGGGACTCGAAGGCGACGTTGCGTGTCACCAGGCTGGTGACGAAGGAGCCGGCGCCGATGCTGAGCGTGTACATGCTCATGATCACGCCCTTCATGCGCCGAGGCGCCTGCGAATAGGCGAACTCCAGCGCGGTCACGCTCACCAGCGTCTCGGCCACCGCGATGATCACGTACTGGATGCCCTGCCAGGCGATGTGGGGGTGCTCTCCCTGCTCGATCCAGCGCTGGATCATCGCCGCGGAGAGGAAGGCGGGGATGGCGACGAACATGCCGGCAGACATGCGCCGCAGCATGGTGGGCCGCAGCCCGGCGCGCTCCAGCGCGGGGTAGAGGACGTAGGCGAAGAGCGGCACCATGATGAGGATGAGGATGGCGTTGAGCGCCTCCATCTGCGCCGACTCCATGTGCCAGCCGAAGACGTCGCGGTTCATCTGCTCCGCCTGGTTGAACCAGGAGGAGCCGTACTGGAAGTACAGCGCCCAGAACGTGACGGTGGGGAGGAAGACCAGCGCGATGCGGAAGACCGAGCGCACTCCGGCCACCGCATCCTCGCCGTGGCGGCGGCGAGCGGCCTCCTCGCCTTCGCTCAACCGCGTGGACAGCACGGCGACGAAGGAGTTGGGGTCGCGCCCCGCCGGAGGGACGCGCACGTAGAGCCGGCTGCCGGCGATGTAGATGATCAGCGCCAGCGCCATGAGGAGGCCGGGAACCCCGAAGGCCCAGGCCACCGCGCTGTGCTCGCACAGCTTCGCCGCGCCGAAGGCGCAGCCAGCCAGGAGCCAGGGCGTGGCGATCTGCGAGGTGGCCGAGCCGACGTTGATGGCGATGTAGAAGAGCGAGTAGACGCGGTCGAGCAGGCCGCCCTGGTCCTGTTGGAACTGATCTCCGACGAAGGCGGAGAGGTTGGGTTTGATCCCCGCTTGCCCGATCACGATCAGCGTCATGCCGAGGAAGAGCAGGCCGGCGCGCGCCGATGGCGCCAAATCCATCGCGGCCAGCGTCGCGTGCCCCGCCACGTAGCCGTACGAGAGCCAGAGGATGGTGCGGTAGCGCCCGAAGAAGCGGTCGGAGAGCCACGCCCCGACAACCGTCATCGCGTACGCCGCGGCGACGAAGTCGTGGTAGACGCCCTCCGCGCGGTTGCGCTGCCAGCCGAGGTACTGCTGCATGTACGGGACCAGGATGGTGCTCATCCCGTAGAAGCTGAACCGCTCGCACGCCTCGTTTCCGAGGATGTACTTGACGGCCCGGGGCAACTTCAGCGGCTCACCAGCCACACTGCTTCCCCTGGTTCTGCTGCTTGAGCCATGCCTGCAGCGGCTGGAAGTACTCGAGCAGCGCGCTGCCGTCCATCTGTCGCTGGCCGGTGATGGCAAAGAGCGCGTCGGGCCACGGCTTGCTCGCGCCCATCGAGAGCATCTTCCACAACCGCTGCCCCGCCTCCTTGCTGCCGAAGAAGGAGCACTCGTGCAGCGGCCCCTTGTGCCCGGCTGCCTGGCAGAGGGCGCGGTAGAACTGGAATTGCAGGATGTCGGCGAGGAAGTAGCGCGTGTAGGGCACGTTGGCCGGCACGTGGTACTTGGCGCCGGGATCGAAGTCCTGCTCGCTGCGCGCCGTCGGCGCGGCGATGCCCTGGTACTTCGTCCGCAGCGCCCACCAGGCCTTCTCGTAGTCGGCCGGCGCGGTCTTGCCGCTGAACACGTCCCACCGCCACTGGTCGATCAGCTTTCCGAAGGGGAGGAAGGCCACCTTTCCGAGCGCGCGCTTCATCTGCACGTTGATGACCGCCTTGTCGCCGTTCTGCACCGAAGGCACGAGGCCAAGCTGCTTCAAGTAGCCGGGCGTCATCGAGAGCACCAGCGAGTCGCCGATGGCCTCGTGGAAGCCGTCGTTGGCGCCGTTCTGGTAGAGCGCCGGCAGCTTGTAATAGGCGTGGAAGTAGTAGTCGTGCCCCAGCTCGTGGTGGACGGTGGTGAGATCTTCTTCGCGCGGCGGGTTGGGGATGCACATCTTGATGCGCAGGTCGTCGGCGAAGGTCACGTCCCAGGCGCTGGCGTGGCAGACCACGTCGCGGTCGCGCGGCTTGACCAGCATCGACCGGTCCCAGAACGTCTGCGGCAGCGGATCCAGGCCCATCGAGGTGAAGAACGCCTCGCCCGTCTTCACTACTTTCTGCGCATCCCACTTCTGGGCCGCCAGCGCTCCCTCCACGTCGAGGTTGGCGACGCCCTTGAAGGGCTCCACCAGCGGATAGACGTTCTCCCAGTCCTGGGCCCACATGTTGCCGAGGAGGTGCGCGGGGATGGGCTTGCCGTCCGGCACCTTGTCCTTGCCGTACGCCTTCTGCAGCTGCCCGCGCACGTAGCAGTGGAGATCGTCGTAGAGGGGCTTCACTTGCTGCCAGAGGCGGTCGGTGTCCTGCTCGAACTGGTCCGGCGTCATGTCGTAGCCGGCCCGCCACATGTCGCCCATGTTGGCGAAGCCCGCGCCGCGCGCGGCCTCGTTCTGCAACTCCACGTAGCGCGCATAGCGCGACCGCTGCTCGCGCGCGGTGTCGTGCCACGACTTCCAGGCGTCGAGCAGGTCGTCGTAGTTGCGGCTGCGGTCGACGATCTTCTCCAGATCCTCGAGGTCGCGGCCCTTCCCGTCCTTGGCGGCGCCGTAGTAGCCCTCCAGCCGGGCGGCGAGCGAGGTCATCTCCAGCCGCTTCGCCGGATCCTCCAGCACCGGGCTCGAGATGCGCAGCAGATAGAGCATGCGCGCCGTGTCCTCATCGAGCTGCATGCCCTTGAACTTCGCCGCCGTCTTGGCCGCGTCGGTGAGATAGGCGAGCACGCGTTCGTTGGCGCCCGCAGCGTTCCGTTCGGTGTCCGCGGTGATGTAGGTGTTCTTGATCCAGTCGGCGGTGGAGGACTCGACGTAGAGGCGCTTGAGGTCGTCGTTCACCTTGGCGACGAACGCCTTGGGATCGGCGGCGGCGGGCTGCTGCACCTGGGCGCTGCTGCTGGCGGAGGGTGTTTGTCCTGGCCCGGCTGGCGCGCAGGCACAGAGCGCCGCGGCGGTGGCAGGGACGATGAAGTTTTTCATGGCGGCGCAGGCTACTTGAACAGCGTGCCGAAGCGCCAGCGCTCCCGTGCGCCGCGCAGCAGCGACGCGGCGGTCTCGCGCGCCGCGCTGAGCGGGTTGCTGGTTGCGGGCGCGTCGGCGGTGCGGAAGAAGATGTCGGCGCTCCCGCCCTCGGGCACGGCGGAGAAGAAGGGCAGGAAGGAATTGCCCGCGTGGGTGAGCCCCTGGTAGTCGCCGAGGAAGTACGCCGGTCCGTCCACCAAGGGCGCTGCCTGGATGTCGTAGGAAGCGCCGACCATCGACTCGGTCCAGTGGGCGCCGCCGTCGGTCGAGACCGCGAGCCACTGCGTTGCGAGCAGGTGCGCCGCGTCGGCCGGGGAGTCATTGCGAAAGTCGTTATAGAGGACGCCCACGCGTCCGTCCGCAGCCACGTTCACCACCGGCGTGAACGCCTGGGTCCCCGGAGCGCCGTTGAGCTGCGCCGCCGCCGACCAGGTCTGCCCGCCGTCGATGCTCCTGGAAAAAGCGATGCCGTCGCGCTGGAAGCTGGAAAACCGCGCGTCTTCCCAGACCACGTAGATGGAGCTGCTGTCGGCGGCGATGCTGGGCACGATGCTGCCGGCGCGGATGCCGCGGCCGTTCTTGGGATCGACGGGGCCGACGAACTCCATGCTGTCGATGGAGATTGCGGGCAGCGGCCAGGTGACGCCGCGGTCCGGGGAGCGGAGGATCTGCAGCGTGGCGACCGGGTTGGGACCGCTGTTCTGGGTGATCGCCACCACCAGCGCGACCAGGGCGCCGCCGGGCAGCGCGACGATCTGGTTGCCGATGGTCTGGGCGTTGGGCCCGGGGTCGTAGATGGCCCGGGCGGCCTCCCAGCTGTCGCCGCCGTTGGTGGTGCGCGCGAACCAGGCCGGACCCGTGCCCTGCGGATCGTTCGGCGCGCTGGCCCTGGTGAGCCGGTCCCAGATCGCGTAGGCAAACTTCGCGTCGAAGGGATCGGCGGTGACGGTCTCCTTGTCATCGCCGATGTCCGGACTGGTGTCCTGGATCAGCGCCTGGGGAAGCTCCCAGGATCGCCCGCCGTCCTTCGAGCGGCTCACCAGCATGGCCTGGTTCGGCGAGTTGGCGTCGAAAGCATAGGTGATCTGATACGCGGTGCCGTCGGGCGCGATACTCACCCACGGGTCGGTGGCGCGCTGGTAGGTGCCGCCGCTGCAGAGCGTGAACTTCGCGGTGCTGGGAGTCCAGGTGTGGCCGCCGTCGAAGCTGGCGGCGGAGACGATTCCGTTGGCTCCGCCGTTCGACCATCGATCCTGTTGCCATGCGCCGATCAGGTGCAGCGGGTCGGTGGGATCGGCAGCGACGGAAGGCTCCACTTCCACGTCGCGGGTGATGGTCCCGCCGCGGGCCGCTCCTCCACACGTGTTGCTCCAGGGCGCCTTGCCCGACACCGAGACGAGACCGGGGATGCCGCTGGAGATGGGAGGCGAATCCGGCGGGTCTCCACAGGCCAGTGCGCAGGCAGCGAAGCCGACCGCCAGGTGACCGATGCGCACGGCCTTCGACGGTATCACGACTCGCCGGTGGTAGAACGGCGCGCATGACCCTCGACGACGGCGTGGTCACCGACTTCCAGGATCGCATGACGTACGGCGGATACTTGCAGCTGGACAGGCTGCTCTCGGCGCAGGCGCCGCTCTCCAGCCCGCCGCACCACGACGAGATGCTCTTCATCATCCAGCACCAGACCAGCGAGCTGTGGTTCAAGCTCATCCTGCACGAGCTGCGTGCGGCCATCGCGCTGGTGCGGCGCGACGAGCTTTCGCCCAGCTTCAAGATCCTCGCGCGGGTCAAGCACGTGCAGGCCCAGCTCATCTCGCAATGGGCGGTGCTGGCCACGCTCACGCCCAGCGAGTACGGCGAGTTCCGGCACGTGCTCGGGCCGGCCAGCGGCTTCCAGTCGCTCCAGCACCGCCTGATCGAGTTCATCCTCGGCAACAAGGAGCGCCGCATGCTGGCGGTGCACGAGCAGGATCCGCAGGCGCACGCGCAGCTCCTGGCCGCCCTGGAGGCGCCCACTCTGTACGACGAGTTCCTCCGGCACCTCGCGCGGCGAGGCAAGCCCATCCCGCGGGCGGTGCTGGAGCGCGACGTCACCGAGCCGCACCGCAGCGACGAAGGTGTGCGCGCCGTCATCCGCGAGATCTACGAGAAACCCGCCGAGAACTGGGACGCCTACGAGATGTGCGAGAAGCTCATCGACGTGGACGAGCAGATGGCGCTCTGGCGCTTCCGCCACGTCAAGGTGGTCCAGCGGATCATCGGATGGAAGCGCGGCACCGGCGGGACGGCCGGCGTGGACTACCTCAAGCGGCTGGTGGACGTGCTGCTCTTCCCCGACCTCTGGGACGTGCGCACCGAGCTCAAGGGATGAGCGGGCGCAGGCGCTTCTCCACCAGCTCCTCGGCGCGTGCGAAGTCGTAGTCGCCGCGGAGCAGGCCGGAGAGGATTTCCCCTTGAATGCGTCCCGCGCGCTGCGCCACGCGGTAGGGCACCCGGGTGAAGGTGACGAGCTGGTATCGGGTCAGGTAGCGGCCCGGCATGCGGTCTTGCAGCTGGTGCTCCAGCTCGCGGATCTCGAGGAACTCGGGGTCGGCCACCTTGTCACGCATCTCGACGAAGTTCTCCACCGCCAGGTCGGCGATGGCGTCGGTGTCGGGCTTGCGCGCGGCGAAGAAGGCGGCGAAGTCCGCGGCCCAGTCGCCGCTCAGCGATGCGCAGAGAAGGCCCACGTCCTCGAAGCCCGCGTTCATCCCCTGGCCGAAGAAGGGGACGATGGCGTGGGCCGCGTCGCCGAGGAGCAGCGCCGTGCCGCGCGACCATGGCGCCGCCTTGACCGTGGCCATCTTCCCCAGCGGCGCGCGCGTGAGCTGCCGCGGGAGATCGGGGATCAGCGGGACGGCGTCCGGGAAGAAGCGATCGAAGAATTTCCCTCCCTCCTCCTCGCTGCAGATCTGCGCGAAGGAGGGGGCGCCTTCGAAGGGCAGGAAGAGCGTGCAGGTGAAGCTGCCGTCCAGGTTGGGCAGCGCGATGAGCATGAAGCTGCCGCGCGGCCAGATGTGCAGCGCCTCGCGCTCCATGGCGAACCCGCCGCCCGGCAGAGCGGGCATGGTCAGCTCCTTGTAGCCGCTGGAGAGCACCTCCTGCGAGATCTGGCCGCCCATCGCATCGCGCAGCGCGGAAGAGCTGCCGTCGCTCCCGACGATCACCTCCGCGCCGATCTCCCCAAGGGAATCGAAGCGCGCCAGCTTGCGCTCGAAGTCGTACCCGACCAGCCGCTGCTCGAAGTGGATGCGCACCCGGCCGGTCTCCTCCGCGCGCGTCATCAGCAAACGGTTCAGCCCTGCCCGGGACATGGAGTTGATGAACTCGCTTTCGCTGCGGCCGTAGGGAAAGAAGGCGGTCTTGCCGTCGGCCGCATGGGTCATGCGGCCGCGCATCGGCACGGCCTCGCGGAGCACGTCGTCCTCCAGCCCCAACTCGTGCAGCGCGTGCAGGCCGCGGGTGGAAACGGCCAGGTTGATGGAGCGGCCGGCCACGGCCTGCGTGCGGCGCATGTCCGGGCGGCGGTCGTACACGTCCACGCCGTACCCGCGCCGCGCCAGGGTGAGCGCGAGCAAGGACCCTACCGGGCCCGCGCCCACCACGGCCAGATCAGCCACCGTCCAGCTCCCCGATCAGCGCGCAGAGGCGCTGCACGTCCTCGAACGAGTTGTAGAGCGGCACCGGCGTGATCCTCACCAGATCCGGCGGCCGCAGGTCGACGGCGGCGCCGCGCCGCGAAAGCTCGCGCACCATGTCCTTGCGGTGGAAGCGCGTGCTCAGCATGGCGCCGCGCTCCTTGGGCGTGATCACCTCGAAGCCGCGCTTGCGCAGCAGGAACTCCAGATAGCCCGTCAGCTCCACGCTCTTGCGCCGCAACGCCGCCATGCCGGCGCGGTCGAACAGCTCCATCGAGGCGCGCAGCGCCGCCAGCGCGAGGATGGGCGGATTGGAGAGCTGCCAGGCCTCCGCGCCGCGGATGCCGGAGAAGTGGGGCGACATCTGGAAGCGGCTCGCCTTGTCGTGTCCCCACCAGCCTTCGAAGCGGGGGAGCTGCGCGTCGGCATGCCGCTCGTGGATGAAGACGCCGCCCAGGCCGCCCGGGCCGGCGTTCAGGTACTTGTAGTTGCACCACGCCGCGAAGTCGGGGCCGTCCTCGTGCAGGCGCAGCTCGAGGTTCCCCATTCCATGCGCCAGGTCGAAGCCGATGAACGCCCCCTGCGCGTGCGCTGCGCGGACCAGCGCGGGCATGTCGGCGGCGCGGCCGCTCAGGTAGTTGACGTTCCCGATCAAGGCCAGCGCGATGTCGTCGCGCTCCGTCAGCTCGCGCAGCGGGTCGTCGCTCTCCAGCACCGCGTCGGGATGGCCATGGAAGCGTGCCTGCGAGGCGGCGGCGTACTGGTCGGAAGGAAAGGCTCCCTTCTCGATCAGGAGCCGGTGCTTGCCGGGCCTCGGCCGGTAGAACGACACCATCAGGAGGTGCAGGTTCACCGACAGCGTGTTCATCACCACCACTTCGTGCGGCAGCGCTCCAGCCACTCGCGCAGTGGAGGGCGTCAGCAGCTCGTGGTAGCCGATCCAGGGATGGCGGGCGGCGAAGTGTCCTTCGACGCCGTGGCGGGCCCACTCGTCCAACTCGTGCAGCACGTACTCGCGCGCCCGCCGCGGCTGCAGGCCCAGGGAATGGCCCGCGAAGTACAGGGGCGCTTTCTCGGGAAAGAGGAACTCGGCGCGCAGCGGCGCCAGGGGATCGGCGGCGTCTCGCTTGCGCGCCCACTCGAGGGAGTCTTCAAAGGTCATGGTCGCTCGCACTCTTGCCCAGCCATTCCAGCGCCGTCCCCGCGCGCAGCCGGTCGCGCGCCGGCGGGGGGAGGTCCAGCGTGTCGATCAGCGCCCCGGGCAGCTCTTCTCCCAGAGGGAAAGGATAGTCGCTGCCCAGCGCCACGCGCGCGGGGCCGAAGGTATCCAACACCAGCCGCAGCGCGCGGGCGTCGTGGACCAGCGAGTCCACGTAGATGCGGCCGAGATAGCGCGAGGGGGGATGCGGGTTGTCCACCGCGACCAGGTCGGGGCGAGCGTGGAACCCGTGCTCGATGCGTCCCAGCGTCCCGGGAAAGGCGCCGCCCCCGTGCGCGAAGCAGATGCGCAAGGACGGCAGCCGCTCCAGCACGCCGCCGAAGATCACGGAGCAGATGGCCAGCGAGACCTCGGCAGGCATTCCTACCAGCCATGGCAGCCAATACTTCTGCATCTTCGACTGCCCCATCATGTCCCAGGGATGGACGAAGACGGCCGCGCCCAGGGCTGCGGCGCGGGAGAACACCGGAAAGAGCGCGGGCTCGGAGAGGTTCCGGTCGTTGACGTGCGATCCGATCTGCACGCCGCACAGGCCCAGCTCGCCCACGCATCGCTCCAGCTCGGCGACGGCGGCATCCGGATCCTGCAGCGGCAGCGTGCCGAGACCGAGAAAGCGCCGGGGGTTCTCGCGGCAGATCGAGGCGATGTGGTCGTTGAGCAGGCGCGACAGGTCGCGCGCGCGCTGCGCCGGCGCCGCATACGAGAACATCACCGGCACGGTGGAGAGCACCTGCGCCCCCACGCCGGAAGCGTCGCATTCGATCAGGCGCTGCCGCGGATCCCAGCAGTTGCTCTGCACCTCGCGGAAGAAGCTGCCGTCCTCGCGCACCATCCGTGCGCGGCAGTCGCCCGTGCGCTCCAGCCGGACCGGTGCCCAGCGCGGCAGCTCCGGCGGCAGGATGTGGGTGTGGACGTCAAGGCTTCGCATGCGCTCGACCACACTTGTGGCAAGTGGTGTTTGCGGGGTTGCCCCAGTAGCGCTCGAACACGGGCTGAAGCTGCCTGACGATGTCGGTGAGGTGGAACGACTCCCGGTACAGCTCGGCCCCGCAGCCGTCGCAGACCCAGAGGAAGGTATCCTTTTCCTCCGGCAGGCGCCGGCGCTCGATCACCAGGCCCACCGTGTTGGCGGGCCGCTGCGGCGAGTGCGGCGTGTTGGCCGGGAGCAGGAAGATCTCGCCCTGGCGGATGGGGATGTCCACCGCCTTCTTTCCCTGCAGCACGCGCAGGTTGATGTCGCCCTCCACCTGGTAGAAGAACTCCTCGCCCTGGTTGACGTGGTAGTCGGTGCGCTTGTTGGGGCCCCCCACCACCGTCACCATGAAGTCGCGGTCGCCTTCCCAGATCTGCGCGTTGCCCACCGGCGGCTTGAGCAGGTCGCGGTGCTCGTCGATCCACTTGCGGAAATCGAGCGGCTTCATGGCGTGCGCACCTCCGCGATGCACTTGAGCTCGATGGCGATGGGCGTCGGCAGCGCCACCACGCCGACGGTGGTGCGGCAGGGCCGCGCCGCCGCGAAGTATTCGGCGTAGACGCGGTTGTAGGTGGCGAAGTCGCGCTTCATGTCGGTGAGGAAGACGGTCACGTCCACCAGGTCCTCCCAGCGCGCGCCGGCGTCCTCGAGCACCGCCCGCACGTTGTCGAAGACCGAGCGGCACTGCGCCTCGATGTCGTAGCTCGCAACGCTGCCGTCGGCGCGGAGGGTGACGCCGGGGATCTCGCGCGAGCCGCGCCGCCGCGGGCCGATGCCGCTGAGGAAGAGCAGATTCCCGACGCGCCGGGCGTGGGGATAGAGGCCCACCGGCTCGGGCGCCCGCGACGAGTGCAGCTCGCCTCCGCTCATAGCTTCACGCAGACGTTCTTCGGCTCGGTGAAGAAGCGCAGCGCGTCCATGCCGCCCTCTCGGCCCACACCGGACTCCTTCACCCCGCCGAAGGGCGTGCGCAGGTCGCGCAACATCCAGCAATTGACCCAGACGATGCCGGCATCCAGCTGCGCGGCCACGCGGTGGGCGCGGGAGAGATGGCGCGTCCACAGCGAGGCGGAGAGTCCGTAGCGGGTGGAGTTGGCCAACTTCACCGCCTCCTCGGGGCTTTCGAACGGCAACAGCGTGGCGACGGGGCCGAAGATCTCTTCCTGGTTGGTCCGGCAAGCGGGCCCCAGCCCTTCGATCAGGGTGGGCTGGACGAAGAAGCCGTCGGCACAGCGGCCCGGGACGCTGGCCTTCCCGCCCCCGCAGAGGATGCGGCCGCCCTCCTCGCGCGCCACCGCCAGGCAGCCGATCACCTTGTCGAAGTGCTGGCGCGACACCAGCGCGCCCTGATCGGTGGCAGGATCCAGAGGGTCCCCGACGCGCAGTGCGCTGACGCGCGAGACCAACTCGTCGCGGACCCGGGCGTAGATCGACTTCTCCACCAGGATCCGCGAGCCGCACAGGCAGATCTGGCCGGTGTTGGAAAAGGCGGCACGCACGGTCTCGGGAATGGCTTCCCGCAGGTCGGCGTCGGCGAAGATCAGCGTCGGGTTCTTGCCACCCATCTCCAGCGACACCTTCTTGAACCCCAGCGCGGCCTCGCGGGCGATCTCGCCGCCCACCCGGGTGGATCCGGTGAACGAGATCGCCCTCACCTCGCGGTGGGCACAGAGAGGCGCGCCGGCCCGCGGTCCCAGCCCGTGGACGACGTTGAGGACGCCGGGCGGCAGCCCCGCCTCGGCGCACAGCCCCGCGAGCAGATGCGCGGTCATCGGCGTCACTTCCGATGGCTTGGCCACCACGGTGTTTCCCGCCGCCAGCGCCGGAGCGATCTTCCAGGTCATCAGATAAAGCGGCAGGTTCCACGGGGAGATGCAGGCCACCGCGCCCAGCGGGCGGCGCAAGGTGTAGTTGAGCGCCACCTCGTCGGTCGGGTGCGCTTCGCTGGAGAACTGCGTGGCGGCGTCGGCGAAGAAATCGAAGTTCTGCACCGCCCGCGGGATGTCCACGCTCCGGGCGACGGAGAGCGGCTTGCCCGAATCGATCGACTCGGCGCGGGCCAGCGGCTGGAGGTCGCGCTCGATCAGGCGGGCCAGGTTGCGGAGCAGCTTCGATCGATCGGTCGCCGGAAGCGAAGACCAGGCGGGAAACGCGCGCGCCGCGGCGGCCACTGCGCGCTCCACGTCGCGCGCATCGGAGCTGGCGATGCGGGCATAGGCGCTTCCAATGGCCGGGTCGACGTCCTCCAGCCACTCTCCCGACGCGGCCGCGGTCTGCCTGCCGTCGATGAAGTTCAGGACATCCTGCATCGCGGGGAGCTTTACCGCCTTCCCGTACAGCGGTCGAGGGCGTTAGGGTGCCCGCCGTCATGACCGATGCAGACTTGTTGGCGAAGGAGCTGGACGAGGCGCTGCTGGCGCGCCGCGAGATCCCGCCGCTGACGAAGTCGCACGGCGGCTTCGATCTCGCCGCGTCCTATCGCATCCAGGAGCGCGGCATCCGCCTGCGGCTCGGGCGGGGCGAGAAGATCGTCGGCTACAAGATGGGGTTCACCTCGGCGGCCAAGCGCGCGCAGATGGGCCTCCACCTGCCCATCTACGGCGTGCTCACCGATGGGATGCGGGTCGAAGGAACGCTCCGCGCCGGCGAGGGCGTGCATCCGAAGATCGAGCCGGAGGTTGCCTTCGTCACCAGGCGCGAGCTGCGGGGGCACATCTCGCGCGAGGACGCGTTCGAGGCGCTCGCATCGGTCGCGCCGGCGCTGGAGGTGCTGGACTCGCGCCTCGTCGGCTTCAAGCTCTCCTCGCTGCCCGACGTGGTGGCGGACAACTGCTCGTCGTGGAAGTTCGTGCTCGGACCGCCCCAGCCGCCCAGGGAAACCGGCAGCCTGCGGATGCGCATGCGCATCGACGGCCGGGTTGCGCAGGAGGCCGACTCCAACGCCATCTCGGGGAATCCGCTCGAGTCGCTGGTGCAGCTGGTGGAGCTCTTGCCGCATCCGCTTCCGGCCGGAAGCATCGTGCTTGCGGGAGCTGCCAGCGTGGCCGAGCCGCTCCGCGCGGGCATGGAGGTGATGCTGGAAGTGGAGGGCCTGGGCTCGGTCGCGGTGCGCGCGATCTAGGTCACTCCAGCTCGGAGCAGGCGGCGGAGCGGCCTTCCGCCTTGATCGACGCCGCGAACGCGTCGAGCGCGGTGCGCCCTCCGTCTCCGCCGTCGACCCGCACCAGCGTCAGCGATGCCTTGCCGCCGCACCAGGGCAAGAGCGCGATGCGCAGCTGCATCGCTCCCTCCTCCAGGTTCCAGGCGCGCTCCTCGCCCGTCTGGCCGGCGACCTTGATGGCGCCCTTGCTGGCGAAGGTGAGGTGGGTTCCACGCGCGGTCGCGAACTGGCCGGAGGCAGTCTGGAAGACGGCGTCCGCCGCCTCCCCGGAGAGCGCCAGGGGCATGAAGGACAGCGAAGCCGCGCCGCCGGCCGGCCCCGCGCGCGCGATGGCCATCTCCGCCACGGGATTGGTGGTGTCCTGGCTGAATCCGTTCGGCACCTCCGCCTGCAGCCCGAGGCGCGGGCTGACGAAGCGGGTGCCCTCGAGGTGGGTCGGCTCCACTGCCGCCGGTGCGGCCACCTCGCCCAGCGGCGGCGAGGCGGCGGGCATCCGCACGCCGGAAGTCAGCTGCCGCGCGACCGCGGCATCCAGGGGGATGGAGCCGCGCGCGACCGCGACCAGATCGCCCGCGACGTCGATCCTGGAGGGAGCGGCGATGGTCCACTGCGCCGATGCAGGGTTGGCGGTGGCGGCCTGCTCTTCCCAGCAGGGCGGAACGAGCTTCATCACGTTGCCCAGGGTCGCCGCGGCGCCACCGCTCCAGGCCGTGGTCCAGAGCAGCGAGACAGAACCCTTGGGTCCCTCGACGATGGTGTAGGCGTCGCCGGCCCATTTCGGAGCGAGCTCCTTGAGGACCGCCTTGTCCACACAAGTCTCCAGGGCGACGCGCGTTCCCAGCTCGCCCATGCGCCCCCGCGAGAGGACGCGCGTTCCTGCGGGGGGGACCGGCGCGGGCACGGGCGCCACCGCCTCGCCGGCGAAATACGCCTCGGGGTGCAGCACTTGATGCAGCGACTCGGGCGGACGCTTGAACATGCGGTCGACCAGGGGAAATCCGCCGCGGCGATACGCCTCGGCCACCAGCGCGAAGCCGGCGGAGTACGGGGCCACCAGCTCCTCGCGCAGGATGCGCGGCGCGCGCAGCAGCGCAGGGGACTTGCCGGTCATGTGCAGCAGCGTCTCGGTGTCCACCGACCGCAGCATGGAGGCGGCGGTGACGACGGACGCCTTGATGGGATTGTTGGCGCGCTGCGCGGCATAGGCAGTCATCACCGCCATGGCGTCGCCCTCGAAGAGGGCGCTGCGGGCGAGGCGCACGTCGTCGTCCGGCAGCGCGGCGAGATCGGGGATGCCGAAGTTCTGGTCCTGCAGCGCATGCTCGATCTCGTGCGCGAGGATGACGCGCAATCCGTCCGGTCCCATGGCCTCTCCGGCAGACGCGGGCGGGTTGCGGCGCACGATCAGCTGCTTGGTGAACTGGTCGTAGAAGCCGGCCACCTGCTCGTCGAGCACGTCGAGCAGCACCTGCGCCGGATCGGCCGCGGCGGGCGCCAAGTCGAAGGCGAGCCAGCGCGCGCGCTCCGCCGCTACGACTTGAGGTGTCAGCTCCTGTCTGGCTTTCTCGCGAACCGCGGCGATGAACAGCTTGTCGTCGAGGATCTGCACCTTGAGGTTCTGCTTGCGGCGCAGCCCGCGCAGGTCCTCGACGTCCTCGGTGGTCTCGCGGACGAGGCGGACCAGCGGGTCCTCGTTTGGGGGAGGCGGAGGGCGCGGTTTGCGGGTTTGTGGTTGTGCTTGTGCTTGTGCTTGTGGAGCGGCCCCGGATGCGGTGGCTTTTCCGGGGATTCGCAAGGTCCCCTGCGGCGTGACCGGCTCGGAAACGGCGGGTGAGATGCCCAGCGACGTGGCCAGCAGCCTGGGCACCTTGGCCCGCAGATCGAGCTTCAACTGGGCGAGCCCGATCCCCACTACGCGAGCGCTACCGGCGGGAGCCGTGGCGCCGGACTTGTAGACCGACATCGCGACGACCGTCGCGCCCTCCATCTGCGCGGCGCGGCCCACCAGCGCTGCGGCAGCGCCCTTTCGGAGCGCGGCGGCGGGATCGGAACCCTGGACGGAAACCGCCTCGAACCCCGGGGCCACCGCTGCCCCGGCCACCTCGCCGAGCTCCGAGGTGAGCGCGGCCGCGTCGGCGCCGGAAAGGATGCCGGGCCGCGGTTCTATGGCCAGCACGGCGACGCGGTCCTTGCCGAGGGCGGTCGACGCGGCCAGCAGGCAGGCGAGTGTTGCGCAGAGATCGAGCTGCATGCGCCCATGTTCGAGGCGGAGCCCAGGCATGGCAAGCTTGATGCGGCGGCGCGGAGGGCGCACGATGCCGGCCTTTTCGGGAGGATGTGGGTGGCGAGGATCCTGGTGATCGACGACGAGCCGCTGGTGGCGATGATGGTCCAGCGTACGCTGGAGCCTGTCCACGAGGTCTCGGTGGAGCACGGTGCGAAGACGGCGCTGGCGCGAATGGCCCGCGGCGAGCGCTGGGACGCGATCGTCGCCGATCTGCACCTCCCCGAGGGAGACGGCATCTGGCTGCGCCAGCAGCTCACAAGCGCCCACCCGGAGATGGTCGCGCGGCTGCTCATCCTCACCGGCGGCGCCGCCACCGAAGCGGCGCGCGCCTTCCTCGCGCAACCCGGCATCCGCTGGCTGCAGAAGCCATTCCGCGGCGCAGAGCTGCTCTCCGCCGTCGACGACTTGCTGGCCTCGCCAGGCTAGTCCGCTTCGGCGCGCGCAACCGCGCGGCGCCGGCTGCACAGCGGCCGGGACCACCCGGCCTGCTAGTCAAGATGGAACGACCGGCCCCGATTCGCTCGGCGTAGGTTACGCCACGGATCGGGAGACCTGTAGCGCAGAGCTACAAGCGAAAGGAGCCGGTC
>Ga0136846_1231241_pt1 | contig 25999 bp, 20 predicted proteins | sample HopSoiMetagenom2_FD_96841 | JGI IMG/M metagenome (GOLD analysis project Ga0136846, IMG submission 96841) | Grasslands soil microbial communities from Hopland, California, USA - 2 Assembly 2016 (version 4) | ecosystem: Environmental > Terrestrial > Soil > Grasslands | place: USA: Hopland... | reverse complement strand
TCCGGCGTCAGGCGTCTCGTCGCAATGCCGAAGAACAGGGCCGAACGATCCGCGGCCCATCGCGGCGCGCGGTCGGCAGTGATCCGCATGCCGCTCGGGAAGCCGCCGGTGTCGGACGCCGTATACACGACCGACTTCGGAACGGACGCGAACCCGGTGAACCCGAGCACCGAGAACGACGTGTCCGCTGCCGCACTGTCCGGGCGACCGCGAAGCACGGCGAGCGCGAGACCGCTGTCGGCCCACGTGAGCTTGCGGTACACCGCCTTGTCGCTGTCGAGCACGCGGACCACGTCGGTCTTGAGGTCGCGGACCTGAACCCCGTTGCCAATGACGTCGCGTCCGTCGACCGTCCACGCGAGCCGACTTCCCGCGTCATCGAATGCGAACTCCCCGACGTTGCCGATGCTCGTCACTGCACCTGCACGAAGGTCCACGAGCAGCAGATCCGAGCCGGCGGTCGGTCCCGAGCCGTCGGGCGCATATCGATGGAGCGCGATCCAGTTCGGCTGCTTCGGCGCAAAGCCGAAGCGGCGCATCTTCTCGAAATCCCGCTGTTCGCCAGTCGCGAGATTCACCAGCACCACACTGCTCTGCACCGTCTTCTTGTCCTTTCGAAGCTTCTTGGCTTCGGCGGACGTGGGATAGGTGAAGAAGGCGAGCCATTTGCCGTCGTCCGACAGGACAACCGACGTGTTGACCGGTGGGCCGAACCCGCCGGTTGGCGCCGGCGGCTCACCGATCTTGAACCGGCGCTCCTGCCCCTTGGCCGTGGGCCGCACGACCACTTCCGCGTCGCCTTCGTTAGCCGCGAGCTGGTAGGCGAACCACTTGCCGTCGTTCGACAGCGCCGTGTACCGGATGTTCTTCCAGAATGACAGGTCAGCGGGGTCGAGCTCTTTCAGGGCGCCGGGAGCGGACGCAGCCGGTGCGGGGGCGCGGTGGGCGCCGGCACTGGCGGCGCTCTGGGCGAAGGCCGTAGTGGCGATGGTCGCGCCGCTGATGAACACAGCCGCGATGGTTCGACTAACCGGTAGCGACATCTCGAGATCGTTGTCGTGTAAGATCGGTGTCTGTTCAGCCTGAGACTCTGGATGCCTGGCCACGGCGTGCGTCGCCTAACGTGCCGCCACGGCCTCCGTACCTGCGTCTGCCTGCATCGCCGCCAGCACGCGACCCGCGCGCTCGGCTGCTTCTGCCATACGCGCGGGTGGGACGATGAACGAGACGCGGAAGAAGCCCTCGCCGCCAGCGCCAAAGCCTGCGCCCGGCAGAACGATCACCCCTTCCTCCTCCATCAGGCGCTCGGCGAACGGCCGGCTGGGCACACCCTCCGGCAGCGCGATCCAGAGATACATCGTGGCCTGCGGCACGTCACACGTGAATCCCGCCGAACGGAACGCCGATACGGCTGCGTCGCGGCGCTCCTTGAAGATCGCGACGTTAGGCGGAACGAACTCCTTCCAGCTCTCGATCGCCGCCACGCCGGCGGCCTGGATTCCCATGTACGTCCCCGTGTCGACGAACGTCTTCACCTTCGACAGCGCGGCCGAGATCTCGGGCTTCGCGACCGCCCAGCCGCAGCGCCAGCCCGTCATGTTGTACGTCTTGGAGAGCGAGTGGAACTCGATCGCCACGTCTCGTGCCCCATCGATCTCGAAGATGCTTGGCGGCACGTAGCCGTCGAAGGCGAGCTCGGAGTACGCGTTGTCGTACACGAGCAGCATGTCCCGCTCGCGGCACGTACGGACGACGCGCTCGAGATAGTCCCGTGGCGCGATTGCGGCCGTGGGGTTGTTCGGGTAATTGAGGTAGAGCACGCGCGTCCGGTCGAGCGTCTCGCGCGGAATCTCGTCGAGCTCGACAAGGAAGCTCGTGCGCGGACGCAGCGGGTAGATGTATGGCGTCGCGCCGCTCAGGAGCGTGCCGCCGACGTAGGCCTGGTACGCCGGCTCCGGCACGATCGCGACGTCCCCGCGGCCCAGGTACGCGAACGCGATATGTGCGATCCCTTCCTTCGACCCGATCAGCGGCACGATCTCGGAAATCGGGTCGAAGCGCTGACCGAACCGCAACGCCATCCAGTCGCTGATCGCCTGACGAAACGGGACGTGCCCCAGCCCAAATCCGTATCGGCCCATCGAAGGGGTATGCGCCGCCTTGATCACGGCTTCAATTGCAGCAGGCGGCGGCGCGAGATCCGCATCGCCGGCACCAAGATCGATCACGTCAACGCCTCGCTGCAGCAGCTCTCGCTTTCGTGCGGGAACGTGCGCGAGCGGGTACACGGGAAACGCCTTGAATCGATCGGTGAGCTGGGGCAATGCGTCCTCCGGCGGGGTGAGAGAAGCTTCGACGGGAAGTATGCACCGTCGCCCGAGTCGGCGCACTCCGCGGTCTCGAGAAAGCCGCACACCGCGCCGGTTAGGCTGTTCGCCGTCCCTGCCCTTTGCCCGCTGAGTGCGAGGTCCTAAGTTCGACCGGCGCCGCCTCGTGCGGCAAAGGTGTTCGATCCCCCTATGTCGGGACTTGGCAATGCAGACGCACCCTCGGCTCGCGCTCCTTTCGCTCTGCACGCTGGCGTTCGCCCTAGCATGCGGTGGCGACTCTTCGGGACCGCCTGCGGTCGCATCGGTCGACGTCACGGCGCCGGCGTCCGACGTTTCAGTTGGAGGAACGCTCCAGCTCACGGCAACCGCGCATGACGCGAGCGGCAATGTCCTGACGGGACGTCCCGTTACGTGGACGAGCGCAAGCACGGCGATCGCGACGGTGAGTGACGCTGGCCTGGTCACGGGCGCCGCGGCAGGTTCCGCCGCGATCACCGCCACCATTGGTGGAAAAACCGGGTCCCGGACGATCAGCGTAACTCCGCCTGGCGTCGCCAGCGTGAGCGTGACCTTGGCGGCGACGACGTTGCTGGTCGGAGAGACCACGCAGGGCACGGCCGTCGCCCGCGACGCGAACAACAATCCCCTCGGGGGACGGGCGATCTCGTGGGTATCGAGCAACGCGCAGATCGCTACGGTCTCCAACTTGGGCGTCGTCACCGCCATCGCGCCCGGAACCGCGACGATCAGCGCGACGTCAGAGAATAAAACCGGATCGGCAGATCTCACCGTCTCGGCCGGCGACCCGGCCGAGGCTCCGCAGATCACGGGCGTTTCGCCCGGTACGCTCGTCGAAGGTCAGAATGCGACGATCACGGGAACCAAGTTCGGCGGGACCGCCGGGGAGAACATGGTTCGGATCGGCGGTATCGCGGCGTCCGTCACCTCCGTGACACCCACGTCGCTGCAGATCATGGTGCCTAACATGAACTGCAAGCCGGCACAGGCGCTCAATGTCCAGGTGACCGTCGCCGGCAATACGAGCGCGCCACACGCACAGGCCTTCACCCCTGCTGCGACGCTCTCCGTCGCGCAGGGCAAGCAGCAAGTCATTTCCACACCTAACGATTTCTGCCTCCAGTTCGCCGCCAGTCAGGCTGCCGAGACCTACGTGATCGGCGTCCAGTCGGTCTCCGAGAACGTGGGGAGCGTGACGTCCGCGAACGTGGTGGCCGAGTCGCCCGCCGCGGCCGTCGGGACTCCGACCGCGAGGATCGCGAACGCGCCTGTGTTCTCGGCATCGCTCATGGACCCGGTCGTCACCGCGAGAGGAAGTCGCCTCGCGAAGCACCGCGCTGTGGAAGCGGCGCTCCTCGAGGCGGACCGCGCTATGTTGGCGCCGAAGTTCCAGGCGACGCGCTCGGCACGGACGGCGCGGTTGGCGCGGCGCAGCACGCGTGCATCGCTCTCGATGGTGCCGGTGCTTCCCGCGACCGCCAAGGAAGGCGATGTACTGACCATCCGTATTCCTGACCGCTCACAGAACATCTGCCAGAACTCGCTTCCCATCAACGTCACGGTGAAGAAGCTCGGCACACACGGGATCTTCCTCGAGGACAACGCGAATCCCAGCGGAGGATTTTCGGCGGCGGACTATCAGGTGCTGAGCGACCAGTTCGACGCGGAGATCTACGCGACGGACGTCGCGTATTTCGGGGAGCCAACGGATTACGACGGCAACACGCGCATTGCGATCGTGATCACGAAGGAAGTGAACAAGATCGACAACCTGCTTGGCGAGGTGTTCCCCCAAAACCTCGTGCCGCAAGAGGTCTGTGCGTCGAGCAACGACGGCGAGTTCTTCTACGGGCGTGCACCGGACCCTAACGGGACGGCCGGGACGGCGTACGCGAGCTCCGCGGCCAAGGCCGACGCACCGCTCATCATTGCGCACGAGGTGTCGCACGTGATCCAGATCGGACGTCGCCTCGAGTACCCGCAGGCAACAGACTTCCAGTCGACGTGGGAGTCGGAGGGCCAGGCGACGTTTGCCGAGGAGGTCAACGGATACGCCGCGGCGCAGCTCGCGCCCGGTCAGAACCTCGGACGCGACGTCGCGTTCAATCGGGGGCAGCCGCCGCTCCCCACAAACTGGTTCAGTGACCCGTTCATCGACCTCGCGGTGTACTATGGGTTCAAGACGAGAGACACACGCGTCGCCGGCGCGCCGGAACAGTGCAGCTGGCTCGGAACACTATCGCAGGGGAACACGGGGCCGTGCCTAACGGGTCGCGAGCCGTATGGCGTACCGTGGTCGTTCTTCCGATGGCTGTCCGATCAGTACGGGAGCCAGTTCCCGAACGGCGAGAAAGGACTGCACCGGGCACTCATCGAGAACGCCTTCAAGGGCTTCGCGACCGTTTCCAACGTGATCGGCCAACCGATGGAGTCTCTGCTCGTGCAGTGGGCGGCCATGCTGTATGCCGACGACCGCATTCCCGGCATCGACGAGAAGTTGACGATGAAGAGCTGGAATCTCGTTTCGATCGAACAAGGGATCGTCGAGTCGGGTCGTCTCTCGCCACGGATGCGTACGTTCGGGATGTTCACCGACGCGATTCTCGTGCGGGGAGGGTCCACGGCGTACTTCGTGGTGTCTGGTGCGAATCGAGCCGCAACCGCGATCCGCGTTCGCGATGCGAGTGACGGCCCGTTGCCGTTCAACATGCGGGTGTGGGTGGTGCGGGCGCAGTGAACCGCGCGCGCCGGGGAGTCGCGCTGGCGTTAGGAGTTGTAGGCGGAGCCTGCTCGCACCCGCCGGCGGCGAAGCCCGTGGCCTCGTCTGATACAGCACGCCCGGCGTCTGACACAGCGCGCACGGCGAGCGACACGGCGGCGCCCGCGCCGCGCGCGATGCCGTCCGAAACGGTACTCACGGGCAAGGTCGGCGCTGTGGGGCTCGCGATCGCGCCGGTGACGTCGCTCCAGGTCGAGGGCAGCAAAGCGATGACGCTCGTCGGTCCGATGGAGCCCGAGCTGCGACGGCTAGGCAGCGCCACCGTATGGGTCGCGGGCAGCCCGGTGTCCGGTCCACCTAACGCGACGTTCAACGTGACGCGTTACGGGATCGTCTCGATCGACGGTGCGAAGCCCCTCGTGGGGGTCGTGATGACGCGTGACGGCGCGACGTGGTTGGCAACGGAGACCGACACGGTCAAGCTGGGCAAAGCACCCGCGGAGCTCGTGGCGAAGAACGGCGCGAAGGTGTGGGTGATCGTGCGGCGCGCGGGGGACGAGCTCACGACGCAGAGCTACGGCGTGATTCGAGACCCGTAGCAGGCTCAGCCCTTTCCCGCCGGGTGATCCATCCGGTCCGCCTCCCGTAGCGATCATCGAAATCCGTGGGCTACCGAACGCCATGAGCGTCCCCACGACCGCACAGCTGACGACCGCGGCCTATGACGCAAACGGGAACCCGCTCTTTTGGCGAACCACAACGTGGTCCACGTCCGACGTCGCCATCGCAACCGTCGGGAGTACGACTGGACTCGTGACTGCGGTCGCGCCGGGATACGTGACGATCACGGCAACGATTGAGGGGACGAGCAAGTCGCAATCCCTGATCATTCTGAAGGCACCGATCGCGTCCGTTACCGTGTCTGTCGCGTCGAACCCGCTGCAGATAGGTCAAACAACGCAAGCCACCGCTGTCGTAATCGACCAAGCCAACAAGGTCGTTTCGGATCAAGCCGTGGCATGGAGCTCATGGAATCCTGCTGTTGCCTCGGTCTCGGCCACGGGAGTCATCACGGCGCTAAGCCCCGGTGAGACTAACATCGTTGCAGTGGCTGGCGGCGTGGCCGGAAACGTCGTGGGGATCACCGTCACGAGGGGCGATCCCGCGAAGGCGCCGCAGATCACCGCGGTGACACCGCGCCCAATGGTCGAGGGCCAGCCAGCGACGATCACTGGCTCCAAGTTCGGCGCGACGCCCGGAGGGAACGTCGTTCGCGTGGACGGCGTGGCGGCCACAGTTACCGCCGCGAGCGCGTCCTCCCTGCAGATCATCGTCCCGAAGTTCAACTGCCGGCCCGCAGTGACGCTTGTCATGGAGATCACGGTCGGGCCTAACGTGAGCGATCCCAGTGTACAACGATTGATTCCGAATACCACGTTTACGCTCGCACCGGGAAAACAGAAGCTGATCACCAATCCAGCCGATTTCTGCCTGCAGTTCCCGGCGACGACAGCCACCGAGTCGTACCTGATCGGCGTGCAATCAGTAACTGAGTCGGCCGCCAGCGTGACAGGAGTGATGTTTGCCGGGGTGGAAACCGGCTCGTATTTCCGGAACCCGTCGTCCGCGAGAGCGAGCGCGCCGGCGATTTCCGCCAACGTCGCAGGTGTTCCGGCCAGCCCCTTTATCGACAAGGGCGCACAGCGATTCGCGCGGCACCACGCGGTCGAGTCACGGTTACTCAGGCAGGAGGGCGCGCTCCTGAGGCCACGCCTTCGGTCATTCAGCGTCGCGCGGGGCAAGGCCAACGCGTCAGTGTCGCGAAGCGTCTCTACGGTCCCGGTGACCGCCAAGGTCGGCGATGTCCTCAACATACGTGTGCCTTCCTTCAACGACGAAACGTGCCAGGCCTTAACGCCCATCGCGGCCACGGTGAAGGCGGTCGGGACACACAGCGTCATCCTCGAGGACACCGGCGCCTAACGTCGTCATTCAGTCGACGTGGGAGCTCGAAGGTCAGGCCACGTTCGCCGAAGAAGTCAACGGATTCGCGGCCACCGGGCTGGGTCCCGGACGGAACCTTGGCCTCGACGTCGTGTTCAACGAGCCCGCGCTGTCGCCGAGCAACTGGTTCCTCGATCCGTTCGTCGACCTGTTCGTCTATTACGGGCTTGGAACATCGCCGAACGACAAGTCGCCTAACGCGCCGGAGCTGTGGAGCTGACTCGGAACAGAGAGCGAGGGCAATACCGGTCCGTGTCTCGGGGACTACCCGGTGTACGGCGCGTCGTGGTCATTCCTGCGCTGGCTCTCCGACCAGTTCGGACCAACCTTTCCGGGCGGCGAGAAGGGCCTGCATCAGAAACTCGTCGACAACTCGTTCTCCGGCTTCGCGACGATCTCTGATGTCGTCGGCGTGCCAATCGACGTGCTCCTGGCTCAGTGGGCAGCAGCGCTCTACACGGATGACCGGGCTCCGGGACTCGACCCGAGACTCACGTTCACGAGCTGGAATCTTGCGGGGATCGAGACCGGCGTGATTCAACCCGCGCGGCTCGTTCCGCGCGACCGAACGTTTGGTAGGTTCAGCGACTGGGTTTCTGTTCGCGGCGGGTCCACCGCGTACTTCCTGGTTCACTCGAACGGGCGGCCCGCAACCGGCATTCGAGCACGTGACCAATCCGATGGTACGCTGCCGAGCGGGATGCGCATGTGGGTGGTTCGGCTGCGATGACTCGTTGCTAGCCAACTTTCGCGGCACGTGGGCCCGGGTCCTTGCTCTCCTCCACGAGCCTGGCGTCGCTTGGCGCGGCGACGCCGTTCCCCGCACCGCCGCCATTCGCTGAGGCCGGCGCCTCCGCCCGACGCCTAACGAGCGTGAGGATCGTGTACACGGCTACCGGCTCGTTCGCCTGGTTCGTCACCTCGACGTCCCACGCCACCACGCCCTGCGGAATGCCATCGGGCGGCGTCTCCTTCGCCGTTTTCTGCTTGCAGGTGAGCTTCGCCTGGATCGTGTCGCCGATGTACACCGGCTTCACGAAGCGCAGCGACTCGAGTCCGTAGTTCGCGAGCACCGGGCCCGGCGCGGGGTCGACGAACAATCCGGCCGCCGCCGACAGCACGAAGTATCCGTGGGCCACCCGGCGTTCGAACAGCGACTCCTTCGCCGCAATGTCGTCCATGTGCGCGTAGAAGTAGTCACCACTGATGCCGGCGAAGTTCACGATATCGGCTTCGGTGACGGTGCGGCGGTGCGTGACGAGCGTGTCGCCAACACACAGCTCATCGAAGTACTTCCGGAACGGATGCACGCGATCCGTCGGACGCTCGGCACCGGGCATCCACTCGTTCATCACGCGCGTCAGCATCGTCGGCGAGCCCTGCACCGCCGTGCGCTGCATGTAGTGAAGAACGCCGCGTGCGCCGCCCATCTCTTCGCCGCCACCCGCGCGTCCGGGTCCGCCGTGCACGAGGTGCGGCATCGGGGAGCCGTGTCCGGTCGACTCCTTCGCGCTGTGGCGATCCACGACGAGCAGGCGTCCGTGATACGGGGCCACGCCAAGGACGACCTGCCGCGCGACAGAGGCGTCCGCGGTGAACAACGAACCGACGAGGCTGCCCTTGCCCAACTTCGCAAGCTCGACCGCTTCGTCGACCGACGAATACGGCATCACCGTGTTCACAGGCCCGAACGCCTCGATGTCGTGTGGCTCGTGGCTCGTGAATGGCTTGTCAGTGGCAAGTAACGTGATCGGAAAGAACGCGCCTCGCTCGGCGTTCGCCCCGACGACCTGTAGGGCATCGCGTCCACCGAACACGAGCTCGGCCGCATGTCGGATCGCGTCGGTCGCGGTGCCGACGTCGCGGACCTGCGTTCGGCTGGCGAGCGGGCCCATCTTCACGCCCTCGACCGCCGGGTCACCGACCTGCACGGTAGCGAGCCGCTTGCGCAGCGCGGCGATCACGTCCTCCATCATCGCGTTAGGCACGATCGTCCGGCGGATCGCGGTGCACTTCTGCCCGGCCTTCGACGTCATCTCGCGCGCGACCTCCTTCACGAAGAGATCGAACTCTTCGCTGCCCGGCACGGCGTCCGGGCCGAGGATGGAGCAGTTGAGCGAGTCCGCCTCCTGATTGAAGCGGACTGTCTGCTCGACGATGGACGGTGTCTCCTTGAGCTTCCGCCCCGTGGCGGCCGAGCCGGTGAATGCGACGGCATCCTGCATTCCGAGGTGATCGAGCAGATCGCCCGCACTCCCGCAGATCAGCTGGATCGCGCCATTCGGGAAGATTCCCGACTCGATCATGAGGCGGAAACACGCCTCGGTGAGATACGACGTGACCGTTGCCGGCTTTACGATGGCGGGAACGCCGGCAAGCAGCGTCGGCGCCAGCTTCTCGAGCATCCCCCAGACGGGGAAGTTGAACGCATTGATGTGAACGGCGACGCCCTCGAGCGGAACGCAGATATGCCTGCCCACGAACGTCCCGCCCTTGGACAGCGCTTCCATCGGGCCGTCGACGTAGAACGTCTCGTTAGGGAACTCGCGGCGCCCCTTGCTGGCGTAGACGAAGAACGTGCCGATGCCGCCGTCGATGTCGATCCACGAGTCGGCTTTCGTCGCGCCGGTCGCGGCCGAGAGGCGGTATAGCCCGTCTTTCCGGTCGGTGAGGTACTTGGCCATCTCTTTCAGCATGAGCGCTCGCTGATGGAACGTCATGCGGCGGAGCGCCGGCCCGCCGACCCGACGCGCGTAGTCGGCCATGGCGGCGAAGTCGAGTCCCTCGGAGGTCGCCTCGCCGATCGGTTCGCCGGTGACGGCGTGGACGAGCGTCGTCGCGGTGCCCGTGCCGGTCACCCACTCGCCGGCGGCGTAGTTCTGCAGACGCGGTTTGTCATGTTTCATGCGGTGAAGTCTCGCCGGTCGTCATTGGCGGCGGCAAGACATAGGCCCGAGTCTGCTTGCGGCAGGAGGGCCGACGAATAAATAGCCTTGGTGCACGGGAACGACTCAGATCCAGGAGGTCTCTGTGGAGAGTCACAGCCCTACGCGTGAAGGCACCGTTGCCGGAATCATTGGGGCGTCGAGCGTCGCCCTCTGGTTCCTTATGGTCGACTCGATTGCCGGGCGACCGTTTTTCACCCCCGCGATTCTCGGTGCCTCGCTGTTCGATCTGCTCGGGGGCAGCTTCGGCGGCCGTGGACTCGCGACAAACGTCGCCGCGTACACGGTCATCCACTTCGCCGCGTTCATCGCCATCGTGATCATCGCGGCGACCCTGATGAACGTGCTCGATCGACGACCGTCGCTGCTCGTCGGATTCGTGGCGCTTTTCCTGGTGTTCGAGCTCGGCGTGATCGGCGTGGTTGCGCTGCTCTCGCGGTCGCCGCTCTTCGGAACGATCGCCTGGTATCAACTCGGGGCGGCGAATCTGCTGGCGGCGTACTTCATGGGGCGCTACCTGTGGCGGGCGCATCACCCGGCAGTGGAAGAGCGTTGGGTGCGGGCGCTGGAGTCGCGTTAGGCGACGGCAGACGGCGCCGTCTGCCGTCCCATGCGGTTCATGGCGCACACGCAAGCGCCGGTCGTCGCGCCCGTCACTTCGTGCGTGTCTCGTTCCACGTCCGGTAGCTAGCGCTCTGCTTCGGCCGATCAGCCGGCACCTCGCGCAGCGGCTCGCATTCGTGCCACGTCGCCCGCATGTCGGCAGGCAGGCGCTGGTACAACCGCGTCCCCTCCGTTTTCCACGCGAGCATCTCGTCGGACACGTCCTTCACCACCCGCGCCGGGTTGCCCACCACCACCTTGCGGCGAGGAATCACCATCTCCGCGGTCACGAACGAGAGCGCCCCCACGATGCATTCGTCGCCCACCACCGCCTTGTCCATCACCACCGCGTTCATCCCGACCAGCGTGTTCCGACCGATCGTTGCCCCGTGGATGATTGCGCCGTGACCAATGTGCGCGGCGTCGTGCAGCGTGACCGTCGCACCAGGGAACACGTGGATGACACAGTTCTCCTGCACGTTGCAGCCGTCGCCGATCAGGATCTCGCCCCAGTCAGCTCGGATGGCCGCGCCGGGTGCGACGTACACGTCGCGGCCGATGACGACATTGCCGGTGACCGCTGCCTGCGGGTGCACGAACGCCGACTCGTGAACGACTGGCCGGTATCCATCGAACTCGTAGATTGCCACGAATGGTGCTCCTCGAGAGGGTCCTGGTCGCGGGTCGGCATATAGCGCCGCCACGACGCCATCGCCAGACATACGCGTCGCCACGTATGCCCCGATCCGCCGCGCGAGGTGGCACATAGCGATCGACGCCACGCCACGCCAGACGCGCGCGCGCGAATATCTGGCGGTGGCGCTCATCACGCTGCTCGCCGCGGCGCTCCGGTTCTACCGGCTCGACACCGATCTCTGGATCGATGAAATCGGGTCGTTCCAGTACGCGACGTCGGTGACGGTGGCCGAGCTGTTTCGGACATTCTCGAGCCCAAACCAGCATCTCCTGAACTCGCTGCTCGAGCGGCTCAGCGTCGCGGCGCTCGGCGAACATGACTGGACCGTGCGACTGCCCGCGGCGCTGTTCGGTATTGCCACCGTTCCGGCAATGTACTGGCTCGCCCGCCCGATCATGCGCGGCTGGCAGAGTCTCGCCGTCGCTTTCCTGACGGCGGTGAGCTATCACCATATCTGGTTCTCGCAGAACGCCCGCGGCTACTCGGGCTACCTTCTCTTCTCGGTTCTCTCCACCGCGGCCCTGTACCGGCTCGCGCTCACCGGTCAGCGCCGCTGGGTAGCCGCCTACGCGACCAGCGGGGTGCTCGCGCTCTCGTCGCTCATCATCGCGGCGTTCGTGATCATGGCGCACGTGATCCTCGTCCCGTTCTTCATCCTGTATCGACATCGCGACGCCCAGCCCGTTGCGCTGACGATCCGCCGGCTTTTCCTCGCGTTCGGGATCACTGCGCTCCTGTCGCTCGCGATCTACGGTCCCACCGCGATCGAGCTGTTGCGCGTGGTCGGAACCGCATACGTCCGCGAGGGCACCGGATTTCGGCCGATCTCGCTCGAGTTCGTCCGCGAGACGCTGCGTGGGCTCGGCGCAGGCTTCGGTTCGCTGGCGCTCGTCGGTGCGGTGCCGTTCCTCGTCCTCGTCGCCGTCGGAACGCTGAGCCTCCTGCGTCGCGGCTGGCTCATCGTGCTGACGTTCGTCCTTGCGTTAGGCATGATGGCGGCGGTGGTCGTGATCGCCGGGTGGCTGACCTCGCCGAGGTTTTTCATCCTCGTGGTGCCGTTGGCATTCCTGGTCGCCGTAGAGAGCCTCGGTCTGGTCGCGCGTCTCGTCTCGCGCCTTGTCGCCGAGCCGCGCCGCCAGCGTGTGCACGGGGTACTCGCAGGCGCGGCGGTCGTGGTGTGCGCCGTGGCGCTGGCGTTCGGTCTGCCACGCTACTACAGGATTCCAAAGCAGTCCTTCCGAGCGACGATCGCCGCGTTCACGGCTAGGGCGAAGCCAGGTGACGCGCTCGTGGCCGTGTATCAGGCGGACAGAGGGTTCGACTACTACACGCGCCGCCTCGGCCTCGCGGGTGACGGCCGTTTCTACTCGACGCGCACGGTCAACGGGTTCGACTCGTTAGGGACCGCGCTGGCGGGTCGGCGGGTGTACCTGGCGACAACATTCGAGCGCGCATTCAGGGTCGAGTCGCCGGATCTCTGGAAACGCGTCGAGGATGGTTGGACTCCGATCGAGAGTTTCCCGGCAACGATCGGGTATGGGGAGATCACGTTGTGGCAACCGAAAGGAGTCGGGAATCGGGAATAACTGGGAACTGGGAAGTGAGGCCCTCTACCGGGACGACGGCGATTCCTCGACTCGCTGCCGCTCGCTCGGAATGACGCGCGCCTTTTGCCGCCTGCCGCCTCGACGCCTGCCGCCCGTCGCCCGTCCCCGCCAGTCGCCTAAACTCGTTCCAGGATCGTCGCCGTGCCTTGACCCACACCAACGCACATCGTGCACAGCGCGTAACGGCCGCCATTGCGGACAAGCTCGTGAGCAGCCGTCAGCAGCAGCCGAGCGCCGGACATGCCCAGCGGGTGGCCTAACGCGATCGCGCCGCCATTCGGGTTGACGCGCGGGTCATCGTCCGCGACCCCAAGCTCGCGCAGACACGCGAGCGTCTGCGCAGCGAACGCCTCATTGAGCTCGAGTACCGCCATGTCGTCGAGCGACAGCCCCGCCCGCGAGAGCGCCGCACGCGTTGCCGGGACCGGACCCATCCCCATGATCCGCGGCTCGACGCCAACAGCCACGGACGAAACGACTCGGGCCAGAGGCTTCGCGCCAAGCTGCTGCACGGCCGCGTCCGACGCGATGAGCAGCGCGCACGCGCCATCGTTGATGCCTGACGAGTTCCCCGCTGTCACCGAACCCTTCCCGTCGGTGCGGAACGCCGGGCGCAGCTTGGCCAGCAGCTCGAGCGTCGTCTCCGGACGAATGAACTCGTCCTCCGTGAAGCTGCGCGGGGCACCGCCCTTCTTCGCCGGCGCGAGCTCCACCGGCGTGATCTCAGCCGCGAGCCGGCCCGATGCGCGTGCGGCAGCGGCCTTCGTCTGCGATCGGCACGCGAACAGGTCCTGGTCCTGGCGCGACACCCGGAACTGATCGGCGACGTTCTCGGCCGTCTGCCCCATGGAATCGATGCCGTGGCTGTCGCGCATCTTCGAGTTCACGAAACGCCAACCGATGCTCGTGTCGAAGATCTCGACGTCGCGGCCGAACGCTTTCGTGCTTTTCGACATGACATATGGCGCGCGCGTCATGCTCTCGACGCCGCCCGCGATGTAGATGTCTCCGTCGCCGCTCCGGATGGCGCGCGCTGCCGTCGCAACCGCGGTCATCCCCGACGCGCAGAGGCGATTCACCGTCTCACCCGGCACGCTCACGGGAAGACCCGCGAGGAGCAGCGACATGCGCGCGACGTTGCGGTTGTCTTCCCCAGCCTGATTCGCGCAGCCCAAGATGACGTCGGTGACTCGCGCGGGGTCGAGCGCCGAATGCCGCTCGAGCAGCCGCTTGATCGTCAACGCTGCCATGTCGTCGGGCCGAGTCTCAGCCAGCGATCCGGCAAAGCTCCCGATCGGTGTCCGGACGCCGTCTACGATGTATGCGTCACTCATGCTTCGTCTCGTGTTCAAAGAGGTCGCGGCTCGTCCGGTAGACGGTGCCCTTGAACAGGGCGACCGTCTCACCATCGCCGTTCCGAACCGTCACGTCGAAATATGCGAGCCGGCGACTGGCGCTCAGCTCGACCGCGGACGCCGTCAGCACATCGCCTGGCTTGATCGCCGCCGGGTACCGGATGCTGTTCTCGATGCTGACGGTCAGGCGGCCATGCGTGTTCGACGCGAACGCCAGGGCACTGTCGGCAAGGGAGAAGGCAACGCCGCCGTGGCACACCCCAAACCCGTTCACCATCTCGGGTCGCACCGTCATGCGCACCGTTGCGGCGTTAGGCGCCAGGTGCGTCACCTCGAGGCCGAGCCATCGGCTGAACTCGTCGTGCTCGAGCATGCGCGCGACCACGCGCTCAGCCAGAGCCTGCGCCGCGGGATCCGACGGTGGCGCGGTCATGCGAGCAAACTCCGCCCCCCATGCACCACCCGCCGAAGAAGCGCGCTCGGGCGATAGCGGTCCTCGCCGTATTCAGCGTACAGCGCCTCGAGACGACCGAGGATGGTGTTCATGCCGATCTCTTCGCCCCACGCGATCAGCCCCTTCGGGTAGTTCACGCCCTTCCTCATCGCGAGGTCGATGTCGCGGGGTGTCGCGACGCGCATGAGCACTGCATCGACGGCCTCGTTGACCAGCATGGCAACCGTCCGGTCGACGATCTGCTGGCCAAGCGCATGGTCCTCGTTAGGTGCCGGGGGCGTTGCGCCCGGACGGTAGTCGTAGAACCCGCGGCTGCTCTTCCGACCCAACCAGCCCGCCTCGACCAGGCGCTGCTGAGTCACCGACGGCCGATACCTCGGGTCGAACGAGAGCCCCTCGAACACGCTCCGCGTGACCACGAAATTCACGTCATGACCGATGAAATCCATGAGCTCGAACGGACCCATTCGGAAACCGCCGAGCGTCTTCATTGCCCAGTCGATTGTCGCGACATCGGCGATGCCTTCCTCGTACATGCGGATCGACTCGCCGTAAAACGGTCGCGCGACGCGGTTCACGATGAAACCCGGCGTGTCGCTCGTCAGCACGGTCGTCTTCTTCCACGAGTCCACGAGTGCGCGCGACGTCGACACGACGGCAGCCGCGGTGGCAAGCGACGGCACGATCTCGACGAGCGGCATGACCGGCGCGGGATTGAAGAAATGCACACCGATCACGCGCTCCGGGCGCTTGCACCCGCTGCCGATCGCGGCGACCGGCAGCGACGACGTGTTCGTCGCGAGAATGGCCTCGTCCCTCACGACGGCCTCGAGCGCCGAGAACAGCGTCTTCTTCGCGTCCAGTCGTTCGACGATGGCCTCAAGGGCCAGGCCGACGTCCGCGAACGGAGCGAGATCGTTCACGCCCTCGATGAACGCAATGCGACCGAGCACGGCGTCGTCTCCGCCCGCGACCAGTCTTCCCTTCTCCACGTCGCGCGCGAGCGATTTCGCGATGCCATCGCGCGCGCGGCGCACCGCGGCGCTATCGGCGTCGGCGAGCAGGACACGGTGACCCGCCACCGCGGCAACCTGGGCGATCCCGCTGCCCATGGCTCCCGCGCCGACAACGCCGATCGAACGATCGCGGTCGAGCACCTAACGACCGACGAACACGGGTGCGCGCTTCTCGAGAAATGCCTTCACGCCCTCGCGGTAGTCTGCGGTCGATCCGGCTTCGGCCTGGAGCTGCGCCTCCAGCGCGAGCTGCTCGTCGAGTCCGTTCGTCGCGGACGCATTGAGCGCGCGCTTGATCAAGCCCAGACCCCGCGTCGGGCGCGTCGCAAGTTGCCGCGCGAGCGAAGTGGCTTCGTCGAGCAGCTGGGGACCGTCGACGACGCGGAGGATGAGGCCCATCGTCACCGCGTCCTGAGCCGTCACCTTGTCCGCCAGCATCATGAGCGCCGTCGCTCGCGCCATGCCGACGAGGCGCGGCAGGAAGAACGTGCCTCCCGTGTCGGGGACGAGGCCGATCTTCGAGAACGACTGGATGAACGACGCATCGGACGACGCGAGCACGAAGTCGCACGCGAACGCGAGGTTGGCGCCCGCGCCCGCCGCCACCCCGTTGACCGCGCACACGACTGGCTTGTCGAGCTGCCTGATCGTCCGCACGATCGGGTTGTAGCCGCGCGCAACAATGTCGCCGAGGTCCGGCGCCGGCCCCTCCTTCGGCATCGCCTCCGCCAGATCCTGCCCCGCGCAGAACGCTCGCCCCGCACCGGTGATCAGGACTGCTCGGACGTCCGCCTTGGAGCTCGCTTCCGAAAGCGCCTGCCTCACCTCGGACGCCATGGCGCGGTTGAAGCTGTTCAGGACGTCCGGACGGTTGAGCGTGATCTTCGCGACGCCCTGGTCCGTGTCGAAGAGAATATGCTCGAATGCCATGGAGCTCCGGGTGGATACCAATGCGCGCGAAACGACCCGCGACGCGCGAAACCTAACTCACCGTCACTTTCTGACCCATCCTGGAGCACCGATGATGTCGATCCGCTCGATCACGTCGCCCTCCAGCACGCCATCCACGACGTCCATCCCGCGCACTACTTCCGCGAACACTGTGTAGTCGTGGTCGAGCCGCCAGTTATCGATCAGGTTGACGAAGATCTGCGCGTCGCCCGTGTCCCGACCCCGCGTGGAGATACCGAGTGTGCCGCGCTCGTGTGAGCGTAGCCCAAGCTCGTCGCGCAGGAATCGACTGTTGCCGACGTCCTCGTTCGCCGCCGGGCTGCCGCCCTGAATTACGAAGTTGGTCACCACGCGGTGAAAGGTCAGACCGTCGTAGTAGCCTTTGACCGCCAGCGCGGCGAAAGTGCGAATCGTCGCAGGCGCCTCGTCCACGAAAAGTCGCAGCTCGAACGACCCGCCGCCGGATGCGGGCGCCATGGTGACTCGAACGCGCGCGTCGCGAAGGCTCGCGAGCTCCGAGAGAGCGACCGGGATCGGCGGCATCGGGCGCGGGGCCGCCGTGGCATTCGCGACGCCCCATTTCCGAAGGATCTGCGCGGCACGCCCGGCGATCGCCGGGTCAAAATCGGTGACATAGGGACGCAGCCGTGCCTCACGATTGGGCCCACCCACCGTCTCGATGCGCGCGAGAAGCTCCAGGCGTGGGTCGCGTGAGTTCTCTCGGCGCTCGAGGGAGATGCGGTCCAGCGCAACAAAAAGCGCGTCGCCCAACGAGCCTGCTGCGGGCGCGCCCTCGAGCGCCCTCGCTGCTTCCAGCACGAGCTGATAGTCTCGGCGCTTGAGCTCGGCCACGAAGATCGAATCGATGCCTGGCGTCCGTTCGATCGTGGGGGTTGTCACGTTAGGCTGCGCAGGCCGAATGAGTCCCGACAACGCCACGACGGCGGCCGAGCGCACGTTGTCGGCGGCGTCCTGCGCAGCGGCTCGGAGCAAGGCGGTGTCGGCGAGCTCGCCGGCCGCACGGGCGGCATACATCCGCACCTGCCACGTCGGATGCGCCATGAGCCGCGCCATGACGCGGCGCACAGAGTCAGGGGCAAGCTGGGCAAGCGAGACCACAGCATGCGCGCCGTAGTGCCAGCTTCCCCGGGCTTCCTCGCGAGTTGTCACGCCCAGTGGCAGCTCTCGAACGAGCGTGGAGAGACGCGAGACCGCCGCCACGACCGGTTCACACGAACCGGCGAGCGCGTCGATCGCCATGAGTGCGACGTGCGCGTTGGGGTCGCGCGTCGCGCCAATGAGTGGCGCGCACGGCGCTCCGCGTCGTCGAGCGTACGCGCGAACGGCCTCGACGCGCACACTCGGCGACCGGTCTCGCATGGCAACGTTCACCACGCGTGCGCGAGCCGAATCGTCGACCGCTGCGGCAACGGCTGCGGAGGCGACAGCCTGACGTCTCACCTGCGCGTCTGCATCGCCAAAATCGCTGAGGAGCCGTGACCGAACTTCTCGCGCCGCCGCGCTGTCCACGGCGTTCGGGGCATCGGCAGGCGCGGCGAGCACACGACCGCGGATGGCGACAAGGATCACGTTGGTCTCTCGCGACCAGCTCGTGTCGCTTGCTCGTGCCGCGGTTGCGACGGACGGGATGCGTGGTATTTGCGCCACACGCAGGACGCCCGGCGCGGTCCGGAGATTCGGGAAACGGCGAAGGAGCGCGTCGGTACCGTGCGCGATGCCGAACCAGGGCTCGCGCGCGAGCGCGCCATCGGTTGGGAGGCTATCCAGCAGCGAGGCGATCGATTCGCTGGCGGCTCGCGCGACGTCCTCGGTCGCGTACGGAAGGCGGCCGAGCGTTCGGCCCAGCACGCCGCGGACGACCGGGTCGGACTCGCTGGTCGTCAGCCCGCGCAGCAGCGCCTCGATAGACACGAGCGCTCGGCGCTGCTCGTCGTCCATCGCCGCCGGGTTAGCCCCCACCCCCTTGGCGATCTGACCGATGGCATTGATGACCTGTGCCCGCACCAGCGGAGCTGGGTCCGTTACCAAGGGCTGGATGGCGGGCACGTTCTCGAGCCTTTCGATCCGGCCAAGGGCACGCACCGCCGTGCGTCGCACGGTGATGTCCGAACTCCGGAGTCCGGCGAGTATTGGCGCCAGGGCGGACGAGTCGGTCGCGCGGGCGTCCTCGGCATCGAGCATGCGCTGGAGAACCGACTGGTCGGCGGTGATCCCCGATGGGGGCGCGGCCTGGGCGAACGCGGCGGATGCCAGCCCGCACGCGAGGAACCCGACAAGTGCAATGCGGTGCGTCGTCATTCCGGTCTGAAGGGTGGATTACAGCCGCAATGATACTCTCTCGAGCGCACGAGGGTGACCGGTTCCCGGTTAAGCGTTTCCGCGAGTAACTTCTTCTCCCATGCCCGTTCGGTCCGCATCGAAGCCAAGGTCGGCTCGTCCCACGGCGTCCGACCGCGCCATCGACTGGCGCTCCATCGCGTACAACACGCTCGTCTCGCGCGCCCTGGACGACGCCGAGGAGGCCACGAACCGGAATCGAGCGACCGTGCCGCGCGAGCACGTCGTGCTCTACCAGTTCTCCGCGCGCGGCCACGACGTGGCGCAATCGATCCTCGGCTCCATGCTCGATCACGCGCATGACGGCGTGGGAGCGTACTACCGTTCGCGCCCGCTCCTCCTGTCCATCGGGCTCACGATCGAGGACGCGTTGGCCAGCCCGCTCGGCCGATCGGGTGGGTTTAGCGATGGGCGCGACATCGGCGTCGTCTGCAACCTGCCTAACAGGAACGGCGCCGTCGTGCTGCCGATGTCGGGCGACGTGGGGTCGCAGTACACGCCGGCCGCGGGATGGGCCCAGTCGATCGTGTATCACCGCGACGTGCTCGGCGACGAGACGTACCGCGGCGCGATGGCCGTCGCGCTTGGCGGCGAGGCGTCGGTCGCGACGAACGGATTCTGGGCGTCGCTGACGATGGCCACGACGCTCCGGCTCCCGATGCTCTTCTACATCGAGGACAACGGCCTCGGGATCTCGGTCAGGGGCGATATGCAGACGCCCGGCGGGAACATCGCGCGCAACCTGGCGTCGTTCGACAACCTGTTCATCCGCGACGGCAACGGGTGCGATCCCGAGGAGTCCGCTCGCTTGTTAGGCGCCGTCGTCGATCACGTTCGCGCCGGTAACGGACCCGCGCTCATCCACCTCACGGTGCCGAGACTGTGCTCGCACTCCGGGCCGGACAACCAGAAGGGGTACCGTACCGAAGCGGAGATCGCGTTCGACGCGACGCGCGACCCGCTTCCGCGGCTTCGCGCGCATCTCGTACCGGCCACCATCACGGCGTCGCAGTGGACGGAGCTCGAGACCGAGGTGGAGCGAGACGTCACGCGCGCGCTCGACGGGGCTCGCTCGCGGCCGGCGCCGGACCCGTCGACGATCCACCGGTTCGTGTACGAGGAGCCGCCCCGTGCGGGCGACACACCGGCCTTCGGCGGGCTGGCTGACGCCGATCTGGCCGCGCTTCCCTCGACCGCAGAGCCTAACGCGACTGGCGACGTCGTGCGCTTCGCCGAAGCCGTCAAGCGGACGCTGCGCGCGGAGCTGCAGCGGAACCCGAAGGTGCTCGTGTTCGGCGAGGACGTCGGCGTCAAAGGCGGCGTTCACCTCGTGACCGAGGGTCTCCAGAAACAGTTCGGCGCGGGACGCGTGTTCGACACGAGCCTCTCGGAGGAAGGCATCATCGGGCGCGCCGTCGGCATGGCGATCGCGGGCCTCATGCCCGTGGCGGAGATTCAGTTCCGGAAGTACGCGGATCCGGCGCACGAGCAGCTGAACAACTGCGGCACCATGCGCTGGCGGACGGCCAACCGGTTCTGCGCGCCGATCGTGGTGCGCATGCCAGGCGGATACGGCAAGGACGTCGGCGACCCATGGCACTCGCTGAGCGCCGAGGTGACGTGGGCGCACGCGGTCGGCTGGCAGGTTGCGATTCCGTCAAACGCCGCGGATGCGGTCGGGCTGCTGCGCTCGGCCATGCGCGGCCGGAACCCGACGATCTTCTTCGAGCACCGCTCGCTGCTCATGACGAGCGACGGGAGCGCGCGCTATCCCGGCGACGACTACGTGGTCCCGTTAGGCGTGGCGACGCGTGTGCGCGAGGGCACCGACATCACGGTGGTATCCTGGGGCGCGATGGTCCATCGGTGCGCGGAAGCGGCCGAGCGGTTCGGCGATCGTGTGGAGCTGCTCGACCTGCGGACGGTAGCGCCGTGGGACCGCGATGCGGTGCTCGAGTCGGTGCGGCGGACCTCACGCTGCCTGATCGTCCACGAGGACACGCTGACGGCTGGCTTCGGTGCCGAGATCGCGGCGGTGGTAGCGCGGGAAGCGTTCTGGTACCTGGATGCGCCGGTGGACCGCCTCGCGGTGGAGGACGTCCCGATGCCGTACTACCCGACGTTGCTGGATGCCGTGCTGCCTGATCCAGAGCGCATCGCGGTACGCATAGATGCCTTGCTCCGGGCCTGAAACTCCCGAATTGTGGCGCGACGAGTCCGGCCACGCACGGACGCTTCAAACCGGCGACGAGCCTTTTCGGGGAAACGGCGATGAAGCGGATAGGGCGGAAACGGCCGGATCACGGCGGGGCTTCTTCTCGGAGATTACGCGATTGAAAGATGGTCGCGGCCCGAAGTGGAAGAGGAGACCGAGCGTGAGGTTGCTCGCTCGCAGCCAGTTCTGAAGTTGTTGGCGGTCTTCCGGGCGCCTCATCGACCAACCCCTGCTGGTCGCCAGGTACTTCCGGCCCTGGATCCGGTTGTTTCCGCTTCATCCGCTTCATGGTAGTTCAAAGAAAGGCTTGAACTGCAACCGAAGCGTGGCAGGTCGGCGCTAGTGATTGCGCGTTGACCGGGGCGGATGGAATTGGCCTAGATCGCCTTGAAGAGCTCGAACGGCTGGTGGCACCCGTTGCAGAACAGGATCGCCTTGCAGGCCGTCGAGCCGAACTCGCTCCGCACGATCGTGTTCACCGAGTGGCAATACGGGCACTCGACCGGCGCTCGGCGCCGAAGCGCCACCAGATCGTCCGACTCCACCCGAGCGGGTGGGGCGATGCCGTACGCCGCGAGCTTCGCCTTCGCCTCGTCCGAGATCCAGTCCGTCGTCCACGCCGGAGCGTAGACGGTCCTGACACGCGCGTTAGGCACGCCGTGGCGTGCGAGCGTGGTCACGACGTCCGCCTCCATGGCGTGCATGGCAGGACATCCCGAGTAGGTCGGCGTCATGACGACCACCACCTCGTCGCCCGACACCTCGACCTCGCGTAGCACGCCCAGCTCGCGAATGCTCAACACGGGCACTTCGGGATCCTTCACCTCCTCGAGCCAAGTGAGGATCTCCTCCCGGCGCGAGTCGGCGACGGTCACCACGCTGCCCCCGGGTGCGCTCGCGCGAGGCTCTGCATGTCGGCCAGCATGCGACCCAGATGTTCTGTGTGCCGACCCGCGCGCCCGCCGCGAGGCGCGAAGCCGTCCTTCGGGACGGTGAGCGTCGCCTCGCCGATCACCTGATCCACCGTTTGGCGCCAGCGCGGGCGAAGCGATTCGACGTCGACCCCGGACCCGGACGCCACAGCCTCGGCGTCAATGGCGTCGCGCAGAAAGAGCTCGGCGGTGTACGGCCAGAGGTCGTCCAGCGCCCGCTGGGCACGCGCGTGGCTCTCGGCCGTTCCGTCTCCGAGCATGCGGACCCACTCCGCGGTGTGCCGGAGGTGGTACTTCGCTTCCTTCAGCGCCTTGGCGGCGATCCCGGCGAGCGACTGGTTCGACGCGGCGGTGAGGCGCTCGAGCACAAGCACGTCCCACGCGTCGAACAGGAACTGTCGCACGATGGTCACCGCGAAGTCCCCGTTAGGCAGCTCCACCAGCTGCGCATTTCGGAACTCGATCGCGTCGCGGAAATAGGCGAGCGTATCCTCGCTGCGACCCTTCCCTTCTATCTCGCCCGCGAGCTTGAGCAGCAACGACGCCTGGCCGATGAGGTCGAGCGCGATGTTCGCGAGCGCGATGTCTTCCTCGAGAATTGGCGCGTGGCCGCACCACTCGGAAAGCCGATGCCCGAGCACGAGGCGATCGTCCGCCAGCCGGAGCAGGTACTCGAAGAACGGATTCTCCGCGGTACCCGAAGTAGCGGTAGCGGGCCTGGCGCCAGCTACCCAACCGTCAACGGAGCTACCGACCTTATCCCGCTTCCCGTCTCCCGCTTCCCGCTTCCCGGTAGTCACAGTCCCCTAACGCCGCGAGGAGTCTTGTAGAACTGCGGGTGCCGGTACGCCTTGTCGTTCCCCGGATCGAAGAGCGGGCCCGCGTCGCCCGGGGCCGAGGCGATGATCGCGCCTGTGGGTACGACCCAAAGGCTCACGACCTTACCGCGCCGCGCGTAGACGTCACGCGCGTTCTGCATCGCATGCTCGGCGGTGGCAGCGTGAACGCTCCCCGCATGCTCGTGCGGGGCGCCCTCACCTTCCTGCGTAAATACTTCCCAGAGATCCCACTGCGTCTCGGCAGCGCTGGTCGCACCGCCGATCGCGGAAACGGTGTCGTTGGCCATTCGTTAGGCAGCCGTCACCGCGTCGCGCTTCGCCGCATAGGCCTGGGCCGCCTCGCGCACCCATGCGCCGTCGTCGTGCGCCTTGCGACGCGCGGCGAGCCGCTCGCGGTTGCACGGCCCGTTGCCCGAGATGACCTCGTGGAACTCCGTCCAGTCGATCTCGCCGAAGTCCCAATGCTCCGTTTCCTCGTTGTAACGGAGATCCGGATCGGGCAGCGTAAGGTTGACGGCACGCGCCTGCGGCACGGTGAGGTCAACGAAGCGCTGGCGCAGCGTGTCGTTCGTGTCGCGCTTGACGCGCCACCGAATGAGCTCCGCGGAGTTCGGCGAATCCTTGTCGCTCGGGCCAAACATCATGAGCGACGGCCACCACCAGCGATTCACCGCGTCCTGCACCATCGCGCGCTGTTCCGGCGTGCCGTTCGCGAGCGTTGCGACGCTCTCGTAGCCCTGCTTCTTGTGGAAGTTCTCTTCCTTGCAGATCCGGACCATCGCTCGCGCGTACGGACCGAACGACGCCTTGGCGAGCATCGTCTGGTTCACGATCGCGGCGCCATCCACGAACCACCCGATCACGCCAATGTCCGCCCACGTGAGCGTCGGATAATTGAAGATGCTCGAGTACTTCGCCTTGCCGGTGAGCAGCTGGTCAACGAGCTCCTCGCGACCGATGCCGAGCGTCTCGGTGCCGCAGTAGATGTAGAGCCCGTGGCCGGCTTCGTCCTGCACCTTGGCGAGCAGTACCATCTTTCGGCGGAGGCTCGGCGCGCGCGTGATCCAGTTGCCTTCCGGCAACATGCCGACGATCTCGGAATGCGCGTGCTGCGACATCATGCGCGTGAGCTGCTTCCGGTATCGCTCGGGCATCCAATCCTTGGGCTCGATGGATTCACCCTGGGCGATTCGCGCCTCGAACTCGGCCACTTGCGCGGCGTCGTCGGTGCTGCCGGCGGCGGGCGCGGAGGTCGGGGATTTCTGATCCGTCACGATCTGCTCCGGCGAGAAAGGAGACCCGGAATTCCTCGCCGCGCACGCGGCGGGCGGAGGTGTTGGCGACGTGTTGCGCGCCGCTCTTCCGAGGCCGATCGGTTTCGTGTATTAAACACCAATCTCCTTGGAATTCAATGGCTAACGACGTGCCGGCCCGGTCGATATCCGGCGTCTTTCGAAGGCAACGAGGCTCATGCTGACACCAACTCCGTCAGGAACGCAGGCGATCGGCTCGGGGGTGGTCACCTGCTCGATCACCGAGGGCATCGCTACCGTGTCGTTCTACCACCCGAAGAGCAATTCGCTCCCCGCGGTGATTCTGAATGATATCGCGAACCGCATCAGCGCGGTGAGCAAGCATCCCGCCTGCCGGGTGGTCGTGGTGCGCAGCGAGGGCGCGGGGACGTTCTGTGCGGGCGCGTCATTCGACGAGCTGAAGCAGATCGACTCGCCGGAGGCGGGCAAGGAATTCTTCATGGGATTCGCCCGCGTGATCCTGGCGATGCGACGCTGCACGAAGCCGATCATTACCCGCGTGCAGGGGAAGGTCGTCGGCGGCGGTGTTGGCATCGTCGCGGCGTCCGACTACGCGCTCGCGGTGCCCGAAGCACCGATGAGGCTGAGCGAGCTCGCGGTCGGACTCGGCCCCTTCGTCGTCGGGCCAGCGATCGAACGGAAGATCGGTGCCGGCGCGTTCTCGGCCATGGCGCTGGACGCCGATTGGCGGGACTCCGCGTGGTGTCTCACGCACGGTCTGTACACGCGCGTCTGCGACAACTTGCAAGCGCTCGATCAGGTGTTAGGCACGCTGGCCCACCGCATCGCGGCGTTCAATCCGGAAGCCATCTCGCAGCTCAAGTCCGCACTCTGGCACGACACGGACTCGTGGGATCAGCTACTGGAGGATCGCGCGGCGATGAGCGGGAAGCTTGTCCTCTCCGACTTTACCCGCAACGCCATAGCTGCTTTCGAGAAGCGATAGCGACCCGCGTTGCTATCAGACTGTCAGCCAGCTGATGGCTGATGGCGGATGGCTGTTAGCTCCCGCCGACGTCGTAGCGGAGCTACGACGTCGGCGGGTTGAATGTCTCGTGCTGTGACTCGATCCAGCTCTGGTGGTACTTCGGATCCTCGAAGGCGATCGCTGGCTTCGCCACCTTGAGCGGCTTGAATGAGTCCATCATCACCGCCAGCTCGTTCGTGTACTTCGCCCCGATGCTCGCCTCCGCGCGACCGGGATGCGGCCCGTGCGGAAGTCCGTCTGGATGGTGCGTGACGCTTCCGTACTCGATGCCCTTCCGGCTCATGAACTCGCTCGACGCGTAGAACAACACCTCGTCCGAGTCCACGTTGCTGTGGTTGTACGGCGCCGGCACCGCCTGCGGATCGAAGTCGTACGGGCGCGGACAGAACGAGCAGATCACGAAGCCATCGCCCTGGAACGTCTGGTGGACCGGCGGCGGCTGATGGATCCGACCGACGATCGGCTCGAAGTCGTGGATGCTGAAGATCCACGGATAGAAGTAGCCATCCCAACCAACGACGTCGAACGGATGGTGATCGAGGATCAACTCGTTGAGCGCATCGTACTGCTTCACGAGGAGGCGGAAGTCTCCCTTCTCATCATGCGTGCGCAGTTCGCTCGGGCGGCGGATGTCGCGCTCGCTGTAAGGCGCACC
>Ga0136846_1231990_pt1 | contig 26000 bp, 28 predicted proteins | sample HopSoiMetagenom2_FD_96841 | JGI IMG/M metagenome (GOLD analysis project Ga0136846, IMG submission 96841) | Grasslands soil microbial communities from Hopland, California, USA - 2 Assembly 2016 (version 4) | ecosystem: Environmental > Terrestrial > Soil > Grasslands | place: USA: Hopland... | reverse complement strand
GGCCAGGAGGCCGAGGGCCAGCAGCATGGCGGTGGCGTAGCGGTCGACTTGGGTCTCGATCATGCGGATGGTCATCTGGGTCTCTCCGTCAGCTCTTTTGTGAGGCCCCGGGGGAGCGGGGCTGTCCGTCTGGACACTGTTTAGATAGCATCATCTGAACATTGCATAGATCACCGATTTCGCCGACCCGCTATGCGTTCCTGCATGGCTTGTTCCCCGACCCGCGGAGCGGAAGAAAAAGGGGACCACCAAGACCACCAAGACCACGAAGGGGCCCAGATAGGCTGAGAGGCGCAGCGCCACAGCGCCCTTGGTGGTCTTCGTGGTCTTGGTGGTCGAACAGGACTGCGCCTCGCGGCGCCGAGATGGGTAGGAATTCAGGTGGCGGCGGCCTCGAAGGCCTTGTGGAAGGCTTGCAGGTCGCCGCCTTCGACGTCGGAGACCGCCCAGAAGTCCAGGCCGGCGTGGGTCCAGTGGACGACGGAGTAGCCCGGGGGCGGCTTGGGCCCGGCCAGGCCGAGCCGCAGGCCGTGCGGCTGGGCGGGCATGACGAAGAGGTTGATGACGTGGGCGCGGCGTCGGTACACGACCGCCGCCACCGTGCGGCCGGCCGCATAGTCCAGCCGGCCGCCCACCAGGGGGAAGCCCTCAGCCGCCAGGTCCGGGGTCGGAGGTGCGAAGTCCACCTTGCCGTTGAACCAGGGCCGCACGACGTGGCGGTCGGAGGTGGCGATGTCGATCAGGTGGCCCGGCTGCTGCAACGAGCGGACGTGGCTGGCCACCAGCTGGCCCTCCAGCGGGTCGGCGACCGGGGCGACCTGGGCCACCAGCAAGGCCGCCGCCACCGCGGTCATGGCGCCCGCCGAGCCCCAGGCGGCGGCCAGGTTCGCCCACCAGGGCCGGCGCGGGAGCGACGCGGGCTCAGCGCGCCGATCCTCCGCAGCCAGCAGGTTGTCGATATTGACCCGCAGGTGGGCCGGCGCCGGCTCGGCCAGGTCCGCCTCGGCCAGGCGTTCGCGCAGGACGCGCAGGGTCTGGAAATGGCTCGCGCAGCCCGCGCAGGTCTTGAGGTGCGCCTCGACGGCGACGGCGTTGGCGGCGTCCAGCTCGCCGTCCAGCAGCGCCTGCAGCATGGGCTCGCGGTCGGGACAGGCGGTCATGGGCGGGTCTCCACGGCCAGGCTGGCGGCCAGCAGCCGGCGCGCGCGGGCCAGCCGCGACATCACCGTGCCGATCGGCGCGGCCGTGATCTCGGAAATCTCCCGATAGCTCATCTCCTGCAGCTCGCGCAGGACGATGGCCTCGCGGAAGGGGTCGGGCAGGGCTTCGATCGCCGCGCGCACCGCCGCGGTGTCGGCGGCCCGCAGCAGCTGGGTCTCGGGCCCCTCCCCCGGGTCGGCCAGGGCCTCGGCGTCCTCGATCGAGGCCGGATCGCGCCAGGCCCGGTCGCGCCGCGCCTGGGAGACGAAGGCCGAGCGCAGGATGGCGAACAGCCAGGCCTTGGGCTCGCCGCCGCGATAGCCGCGGAAGGCGCGGTAGGCGGCAAGGTAGGCCTCCTGCACCAGGTCCTCGGCCGCGGCGGGATCGCGCGCCAGGAAGCGCGCGAAGCCGTAGCAGGCGTCCATGTGCGGCAGCATCAGCTCACGGAACCGCGCCGCCTCCCGCGGCTCGAGCGGGGCGCTGGCGGTGACCCGCGCCGGAGCGTCCGCCCGCACCGCCGCGCCGGCTGGACCCTCGCCGAGGGCGGGCCGGATGCTCAGGAACGGGCGGAAGACCAGGGCGGGCATGTCGGCCTCAGGACGCCTTCACGATGACCTTGCCCGTCATGTGCGGGTGGATCGAGCAGAAATAGCCGTAGGTCCCGGCGGTGGTGAAGGTGAACGAGAAGGTCTCGCCCGAGTCCAGCACCTTGGAACGGAAGGTCTTCTTGTCGTCGGCGACGACGGTGTGGGGGATGTCGTCCTCGTTGGTCCAGGTGACGGTGGTCCCGGGCGCGACGGTGACCACCGGGGCGTTGAAGGTGAAGTTGCCGATCTTGACCGAGACCGGCGCGGGCGCGGCGGGAGCCGGGGCGGCCAGGGCGAGCGCGGCCGTCGCGCAGAGCGCGGGGAGGAGGAAACGCATGGAGGCTTGGTCCTTGAAGGTCAGGCGAGGGTCTGGTCGACGACGACGAGCGGCTGAGCGCTCTTCACGAGGCTGACGGTGCGCACGCCCAGGACGTCGTGCAGCTGGCCGGCGGGGACCTTCATCGGTCCGGGTGCGGGGGCGGCGCCGGGGGCAGGCTGCGGGAAGGCGGTGGAGCGGGCCGTGTGGAACGCCACGTGGCCCTCGGTCTTCTGCAGCACCTGGTGGATGTGGCCGTTCAGGACGGTGACCGAGCCGAAGCGCGCCAGCAGCTTCAGGGCCTCGGCGCTGTCGTCGGTGCCCCAGCCCCAGTCCTGGTAGACGGTCCACAGCGGAATGTGGGTGAAGACCACGATCGGCTGGCTGGCGGCGCGGTGCGCGAGGTCGTCCTTCAGCCAGGCCAGCTGGGCCTCGCCCAGGTGGCCCATGCCGCCGGCCTTCAGCTCCTTGACGTTGACCAGGCCCACGAAGTGGACGCCGGAGTGATCGAAGCTCATCCAGCCGTCGCCCATCATCTTGGCGGGCGAGTCCTTGGCATAGCGGTCGAGGAAGGCCTTGCCCTGGCCCTCGTCCAGCATGTCGTGCTCGCCGGGCACGTGGAACACCGGCAGGCCCGCCTCCTTCAGGATCTGGTCGGCGTCGTCGAACTCCTGGTCCTTGGAGAGGTGGCTGACGTCTCCGGTGTGGAGGATGAAGGCCGGCTTCTGGGGCATGGCCTTGATGTGGGCCACCGCCTCGCGGAAGGTCGCGCGCGCGTCGGGGTTGGGGTCCTTGGTGAAGCCGATGTGGCTGTCGCTGACCTGCACGAAGGTGAAGGGCGTGGCTCCTGCGACCTTGGCCGAAGCGGTGCCGCCCAGCAGGGCGGACGCCGCCACGCCGCCGGTCAGGCCCCACACCAGGCCGCCGCCGGCCCAGCCCATGCATTCCAACACCCGCCTACGGTCGGGATGATCGGTCATTTCAGGCGCCTTCCTTGTCGCTGTTCGACAGGGAGACGCGAGACGCCGCCGGTTTATTCCCGGACTATTCGGCCGCCTCGGCCAGCCGGACCTCTACCTGCCGGCTTCGCCGCCACGCGCCGTAGATGAAGGTCGCCGCGCCCAGCCAGATGAACACGAACGACAGCGCGCGGGCCGGGGTGAACGCCTCGCCCTCGCCGACGCCGATGGCGAAGGCGATGGTGGGCGCCAGGAACTGCAGGAAGCCCATGGCCGAGAGCGGGATCCGTCGCGCGGCCCAGGAGAACAGCGCGAGCGGGATCGCGGTGATCGGCCCGGCGGCGATCAGCCAGAGGGTGGCCGTGGGGCCTGCAGTGAAGTGACCGGTCCCGTGCGTCTCGATCCAGGCGATGTAGGCCAGGCTGGGCAGGCCCAGCAGCAGGCATTCGACCAGGAGGCCCGTCTGGGCGTCGGCCGCCACCTGCTTGCGCACGATGCCGTAGCCGCCGAACGAGAGCGCCAGGATGATCGAGGTGAGCGGCAGCTGCCCCAGGGCGAGGGTCTGGATCGCCACCCCAGCCAGCGCCAGGGCGATGGCGGCCATGCCGATGCGGTCGATCCGCTCGCGGAACAGGAGGGCGCCGGCGGCCATGTTGACCAGCGGGTTGATGTAGTAGCCCAGGCTCGCCTCCAGCAGCCGCCCGGTGGTGACCGCGCTGATGTAGACGCCCCAGTTGGCGGCGATCAGCAGGGAGGAGAGGCCCAGCCAGGCCAGGACCTTGGGATTGCGCAGCACGGCCAGCACCTGCCGGCCCTGGCGCGCCACCGCCACCAGGACCGCGGCGGTGGGGATGCTCCAGATGATCCGCTCGGAGAGCGTCTCCCACGGGCCGACGCCCAGGGCGTGGATCGCCTGGAAGGCCAGGGGCACGAAGCCCCAGATGAAGTAGCAGAGCACCCCGGCGCCGAGCGCCAGGCGGGAGTCTCCGCCGGGCGCCGACGAAGCCATGGGCCTTAAGCCAGCGCCTTCTGGCGGATCAGGCCGCGCTCGTGGAGGAGCTCGGCGATCTGCACGGCGTTGAGGGCCGCGCCCTTGCGCAGGTTGTCGGCCACCACCCACATGGAGAGGCCGTTCTCCACGGTCGGGTCGCGGCGGATGCGGCTGACATAGACCGGGAACTCGCCCTGGATCTCCTTGGGCGTGACGTAGCCGGTGGCGTCGCGCTTATCGACCACCATCAGGCCCGGCGCCTCGCGCAGGATCTCGCGCGCCTCGTCCTCGTCCAGCGGCTCGTGGAACTCGATGTTCACCACCTCGGAGTGGCCGACCATCACCGGCACGCGCACGCAGGTGACGGTGAGCGCGATCTCCGGGTCGATCATCTTGTGGGTCTCGTTCCACATCTTGTGCTCTTCGTCGGTGTAGCCGTCGTCCTGGAAGGCGCCGATGAAGGGGATGACGTTGAACGCGATCTGCTTGGGGAACTTCTTGGGCGGGGTGGCGCCCAGCACGAAGACGTTCTTCGTCTGGTCGAAGAGCTCGTCCATGCCTTCCTTGCCGGCGCCTGAGACCGACTGGTAGGTCGCCACCACCACGCGCTTGATCCGCGCCGCGTCATGCAGCGGCTTCAGCGCCACCACCAGCTGGGCGGTGGAGCAGTTGGGGTTGGCGATGATGTTCTTGCGGTCCGCCCACATCACGTCGTCCGGGTTCACTTCCGGCACCACCAGGGGCACGTCGGGGTCCATCCGCCAGGCCGAGGAGTTGTCGATCACGATCGGGCCCGCGGCGCCGATCTTGGGCGACCACTCCTTGGAGAAGCTCCCCGACACGCTCATCAGCACCACGTCGACGGTGGAGAAGTCGAACTGCTCCACGTCCTCGCACTTGATGATCTTGTCGCCGAACGAGACTTCGAGGCCGATGGATTTGCGCGAGGCGATCGCATGGATCTTGTCCACGGGAAATTTCACTTCCTCGAGGATGTTCAGCATCTCGCGGCCCACGTTGCCCGTGGCGCCGACAACGGCGACCCGGTAACCCATGACGTCTCTCCTTTAGGGGGAGCGTTCCCCTACGCCGGCCGGCCCCGCGAAGCAAGGCGAGCGAACCTCTCGCCCCTGTCAGATAGGCTCGCATCGGGCCAGGTGAAGGCCTGGGCATGACATCTATGACCGCGGCGGTCATGGCGCGGCGCGCGCGGCGCCCTAAGCTGGCGCGAAAACCGTGGAGGATCCGTCTTGGCCGAGACCGGCATGCCCTTTTCCGACCTCATGGGCGTGGAGATCGTGGAACGCAGCAAGGAGCGGGTGCGCGGGCGCCTCACCGTGCGCGAGGACCTCTGCACGGCCGGCGGCATCCTGCACGGCGGCGCCTTCATGGCCTTCGCCGACGCCCTGGGCGCGGTGGGCGGGGTCATGAACCTCGCGCCCGGCGCGCGCACCACGACCCTGGAGAGCAAGACCAACTTCCTGGGCTCGGCGCCGGTGGGGTCCGTCGTCGAGGGCGAGGCGACGCCGCTGCACATCGGCCGGCGCTCGTCGGTCTGGCAGACGCGCATCACCAACCCGGCCGGCAAGCTGCTGTGCCTGGTGATCCAGACCCAGATGACGATCCAGGCCGAATAGCGCGCCATGAAGTCGCCATGGCCCGCGGGCCTGCTGAGCGGGTGGGGGAGCGGCGGATGATCCGGCTGGGCTTGGCGGCGGTCTTGGGGTGCCTGGCGTTGGCGTCGCCCGCCACGGCGGCCTGCGCCTGGCGGCCGGGCGAAGTGCTGACGCTCACCGGCAAGGTGACCTCCGGCGGCCTGGATGGGACGGTGCGGCGGCGCGTCGAACTGGGCCACGGCCGGCTCGTCGAGCGCACCGACCTGGGCGTGGTGGCCAGCGCCCATGGGTACGACGGCCGGCTGGCGTGGTCGCAGGATGTGTCCGGGGCCAGCCATGACCTGGACTCGAGCTTCGCGCGGGCCCTGGCTGTCTCCCAGGCCTGGCTGGATGCGCGCCAGGGCTGCCCGCCGGTGGTGGGGCCGGAGGCCGAGCGGCTGCCGGCGCACGAGGCTGAGGGGCGCAGCTTCACGGCCTGGCGGGTGACGCCGCGCGGCGGGGCGCCGATGGAGCTCTGGTACGACGCGCACACCGGCCGGCTTGACCGGGCCCTGATGCAGACCGCCGAGACCCGGCTGATCCGCCATTTCGACGACTGGCGCGCCGTCGGCCCGGGACGCCTCGTCGCCTTCGCCCAGCGCGACGAGTTCCCGGAGGACGAGGATGAGGTGGTCTATCGCTTCACGGCCGCCCGGCTCTCGCCGCACGCCGGCCCCGCCGACTTCCGCCGCCCAGCCCGGCCGCGCGACGCCCGGATCCTGGGACACGCCGCCGCGACCACCGTGCCGTTCGAGGACGACCACCGCACCCGGGTCTATGTGCCGGTCTATCTGAACGGCAAGGGCCCCTTCACCTTCGAACTGGACAACGGCGGCCACTTCATCGTGGGCGAGGCGACCGCCAAGGCGGCGGGGCTTTCGGCGGCTGGGGCGTTCCACAGCACCGGCGCCGGCACCGCCGTCGCCAAGACCGGCTTTGCGCGGGTGAAGCGCCTGCGGATCGGCGACGCCGAGATCGTGGACCTGCCCGCCCGGGTGCAGGCGATGTCGGCCGCCGCCAACGACCGCGGGCCGCGGCCGCCGCGCGCGGGCCTGCTGGGCCTGGAGCTGTTCGAGCGCTTCGTGGTCGGCATCGACCAGCGCGCCAAGACGGTGACCCTGCGGCCCATCGGGACCCCCTATCCGAAGCCGCACGGCCGGCCGCTGCCGATCACCTTCGCCGAGGACGCGCCGCTGGTGGCCGGGGCCTACCAGGGCGTGGCGGGCGACTTCATGCTGGACACCGGCAACGCGGGCGCCACCATCGTCGAAGACTTCTGGGCCTCGGCCCACGGCCTCACCGACGGGCTGACGCGTGGCATGAAGCTGCCCGGCGTCACCCTCTCGCGCGGCGACGTTGGCATCGGCTCCTTCACCCTGCCCGGCGAGACGGTGAGCTACTACGGCCCGGTGGAGCGGGGGTCGGAATACAGCCGCGCGGTGGCGGGCGTGTACGGCCAGCCGCTGCTCTCGCGCTTCAATGCGGTCTACGACTACGGGCGCAAGACCGTCTGGCTGGAGCCGTTGCCCGAGATGGGCGTCGTCCCCGCCAACCGCGCGGGCCTCAACGTGGCCCGGGGCACGGACGGCAAGCTTGCCGTGACCGCGGTCGTGGAGGGTTCCCCGGCCGCGGCCGCGGGCCTGCAGAAGGGCGACGTGGTGCTGGCGATCGGCGGGCAATCGGCCAAGGACCTGTCGCGCGCCGACGCCGTGGCGCTGTTCCAGCAGCCGCCGGGGACGGACCTCGACCTGCAGATCGCCTCGGGCGGCGCCGAGCGGACCGTCACCCTGCGCCTGCGCGACCTGCTCTAGCGGCGGCCTATTCGCCGGCCATCCGCAGGATCTCCGCCCACTCCTCGGGCCGCACCGGCGAGACCGAGAGCCGCCCCTGGCGGATCATCTCCAGCTTCGCCAGCGCCGGATTGGCCTTCATCTCCTGCAGGGTCACCGGCCGCTTCAGGGCCCGCACGGGCGCCAGCTCCACCGCCACGAAGCGGCCGGCGGGATCGCTGGCGTCCGGGAAGGCCTCCTTGACCACCTGGGCGATCCCCACCACGGCCAGGCCCTCCTGGGAGTGGTAGTAGAGCGCCTGGTCGCCGACCTTCATGGCCTTCAGCTGCAGCGCCGCGGCGTTGTTGCGCACGCCGTCCCAGACCGTCTTCCCGTCGCGCTCCAGGTCGGCGTAGGCGTATTTCGTGGGCTCGGACTTGACCAGGAAATAGGCCGTCATGGGAAATAGGCCGCCATGGGTGCGGTTCCTCCGTTGGGAGCGGGACCATGCCACGGCGTTTTTCGAAGGCACAGCCGGTCTTCGCGAACTGGTCGTTGACTTGGGCGTGGCGGCCGGCGTTCTGGCCACGGGAGGCAATCGCCCATGTCCGCTGTCGAGTCCGCCGTCACCGAGCCCGCCGTTACAGAGGATGAGGCCGCGCTGCGGCGCGCCGCCGAGCACGCCTTCGCCTATCTGGACAGCCTGGAGACGCGGCCCGTCGCCGCCACCGCCAGCCTCGAGGGCCTGCGCCAGGCGCTGGGGCGGCCGCTGCCCGAGCGCGGCCTTTCCGCCATCCAGGTGATCGACGAGCTGGTGGCCGACGCCTCGCCCGGCATCCTGGGCTCGCAGACCGGGCGGCACTTCGCCTGGGTGATCGGCGGCGGCGGGCCGGCGGCCATGGCGGCAGACTGGCTGACCACCGTCTGGGACCAGAACGCCGGCATCTACGCCTGCGGGCCGGCGGCCTCAGTGGTGGAGGAGGTGGCGGCGGAGTGGCTGAAGACCCTCTTCGAACTGCCCGGTGAGACCAGTGTCGGCTTCGTCACCGGGACGCAGATGGCGCACGCCACCTGCCTGGCCGCCGCACGCCACGCGGTGCTGCGCGACCGTGGCTGGGACGTGGGCCGCCAGGGCCTCAGCGGCGCGCCGCCGATCCGCATCCTGGCCAACCCCGACCGGCACGGCTCGGTGGACCGGGCGGTGCGCTTCCTGGGCCTGGGCTCGGACTCGATCCAGCCGCTGGCGCTCGACGATGCCGGGCGGGTGACGGGGGCCGGCCTGCAGGCGGCCCTGGCGGCCGACCCTGCGCCCACCATCGTGGTGCTGCAGGCCGGCGAGCTGAACACGGCGGCGTTCGATCCCTTCGCCGAGCTGGCGCCCATCGCCCGGGCCGCCGGCGCCTGGACCCACGTGGACGGCGCCTTCGGCCTCTGGGCCAAGGTCAGCCCGGCGCGGCGGGACCTGGCCCGCGGGTTGGAGCTCTGCGATTCCTGGACCACCGACTGCCACAAGTACCTGAACGTGCCCTACGACTCGGGCCTGGCCTTCGTACGCGACGCCGAGGCGCATCGCGCGGCGTTGACCCTCTCCACCAGCTACCTTCCTGCCGGCGGGGCGGCGCGGGACCAGATCGAGTGGAATCCGGAGTTCTCCCGCCGCGCCCGCGGCTTTGCGGTCTATGCGGCGCTGCGCGAGCTGGGACGCGAGGGCCTGGCGGCGCTGGTGGAGCGCACCTGCCGGCACGCCGAGGCGCTGGTGGAGGGCCTGGCGGCGCTGCCGGGCGCGGAGAAGGTGGCCCATCCGGCCCTCAACCAGGGCCTGGTGCGGTTCGGCGACGACCTGGCCACCGACCGGGTGATCGCGGCCGTCAATGCGGGGGGCGAGGCGTATTTCGGGGGTGTGACCTGGCGGGGACGCCGCTGCATGCGGGTCAGCGTCTGCAACTGGCGCACCAGTGAGGCGGATGTGGCGCGGGCCATCGCCGCGGCGCGGGCGGTGTTGGCGGAGGCGACGCCGGCGTCGGCTCAGGCCGCCTTGGGCTCGGCGTAGAGGTCGCGGATGGCCTTGAGGCCCACGAACAGGGCCTCGACCTCCTCGCCGGTCGGCTCGCTGGTGAGCAGCAGGCGCCAGGCGCTCAGGTGCACGGCCAGGGCCTCGCGGTCGAAGCGGCCGGTCTCGAGCAGCTGGTCCAGCAGCTGGTAGAGGCTGCCGGTGACGCGGCCGATCGCCCCGCCCAGCTCGGCGTGGCCGGCGACCATGGCGCGCAGCAGGGTCAGGCCCGCCACGTCGAAGGTCTTGCCCAGGGTGGCGAACTGGTCCTCGACCGAGGCCAGCATCTGCTGCGCCGGCGATGGCGGGCGGGACGCGGGGGCGTCGTCGGTCATCCGACGGCGAGCTCCATGTGACGCCGACCTCTGTCGGGCAGGCGACGCGACTATCGCCCAGTCCGCTTAACGGGAACCTACCTGCCGTGCGCTTTTCGGTTGCGACGCCTGGTTGTGGCCGCCATATACTTGACTCCGTCAACTAACTAGGGCCGACTGGCCTCCATGGTCGAACCTGTGGACACCGTCGCCGCCGTCCGGCGCTTCAACCGCTTCTACACCCGCGCCATCGGGGTGCTGGACGGCGCCTACCTAGGCGGGCCCTACACCCTGGCCGAGAACCGGGTGCTGTACGAGATCGCCCACGGCGAGGGCGTCAGCGCGAGCCATATCGCCGCAGCCCTGGATCTGGACCCCGGCTACCTCAGCCGCATGCTGGGGCGGCTGGAGCGCGACGGCCTGGTGGCGCGGCGGCGGTCGGACAGCGATGCGCGCAGCAGCGTGCTGACCCTGACGCCGCAGGGGCAGAGCTACTTCGACGGGATGAACGCCCGCACCGTGGCCCAGGTGGAGGCGCTGATCGGGCGGCTGTCGCCGCCGGAGCGGTCTCGGCTGGCGGGCGCGCTGGACACCGCCCACGGCCTGCTGAACGGCGCGCCGGCGCCGCTGGAGGTGGTCCTGCGACCCCACCAGCCCGGCGACATGGGCTGGGTGACCGAGCAGCACGCCCGGGTCTATGGCGAAGAGTACGGTTGGGGCGCGGGGATCGAGGCCTTGACCGCCCGGATCTGCGCCGACTTCCTGGAAAAGTTCGATCCGGCGCGGGAGCGCTGCTGGATCGCGGAGCGCGACGGGGTGCGGCTGGGCTCGGTGTTCCTGGTCAGGGAGAGCGACGAGGTCGCGCGCCTGCGCCTCCTCCTGCTGACGCCGGAGGCGCGGGGGCTGGGCCTGGGCCGCAAGCTGGTGGAGGCCTGCGTCGCCTTCGCCCGCGAGGCCGGCTACCAGGAGATCGTGCTCTGGACCCATGCGGTGCTGATCGCCGCGCGCAAGATCTACGCGGCTACCGGCTTCACCGTCGTGGAGACCTGGACCCACGACGAGTTCGGCAAGCCCGAGGTCAGCGAGACGTGGCGGCTGCGGCTTTCGCCGGACGCCGGATCCCCTTCCTGAGCGTGCCGCTGGCGATGGGCCGGAAGTCGGATCCGCCGGCCGCCGCCATCGAGAAGGCGACCGACAACGTCTTCGGATCGACCAGTTCGTAGGCCAGACGGAAAGCGGGCCCGGCGCCGGGCGCGGTGGTGAAGACCACCGACTTGTCCGGCGTCACGGCGGCCGAGGCATAGTGGATCACATGCTGCCCGTCGGTGTAGTCCGCCCGCAGCCGCCCGCCCTCGGCATAGATCAGCATCACCTGGTCCAGCCCGCCCGAGACCTCCCCGGCCTTGTCCAGCAGGTCAGTGTGGTCGCGCCGCAGCAGGGCTGCGCCGCCGGCCTCGACGCTGAAGGCCGAGCGGCCGCGCGAGGCCTGGCCCGTCTCGGCCACCTTGCCGTCGTCCGACCACCACCGCCCCACGAGGAAGCTCACCGGCGCCAGGTCGGGCTTCAGGGCCGGCGCCGGCCGCCGCGCGGCGCTGGCCGGCGGGGCGAAGACCGTCAGGACGGCGAAGAGGGCGAGGACGGCGATCCCGTGGCGCATGGGCAAGTCTCCCAGAACAATAGGAGAACATTTGCGCTCACAGCCAAGCCTGTCAAGGCGAAGCTCTACAGCGCCGCAAGCACCGCGTCGCCCATCTGGGCCGTGGTCAGCGACCCGCCCAGGTCGCGGGTGCGGGCGCCGGTCTCCAGGGCCCGCTCGACGGCCGCATAGAGGCGGTCGGCGTCCGCGGCGCGGTCCAGCGACCAGCGCAGGGCCATCTCGAACGACAGGATCGCCGCCAGCGGATTGGCCAGGCCCTGGCCGGCGATGTCCGGCGCCGAGCCGTGGATCGGCTCGTAGAGGCCGGGCGTCCCCGCCAGCCCCAGGGCGGCCGACGGCAGCATCCCCAGCGAGCCGGTCAGCTGGGCGGCCGCGTCGGACAGGATGTCGCCGAACAGGTTGTCGGTGAGCAGCACGTCGAACTGCTTGGGCGCCTTGACGATCTGCATGGCGGCGTTGTCGGCCAGGATGTGCTCCAGCTGCACGTCGGCGTAGTCGCGGCGGTGCAGGTCGGTGACCACCTCGCGCCACAGCAGGCCCGAATCCATCACATTGGACTTCTCGGCCGAATGCACCTTGTTGCGCCGTCCGCGCGCCAGTTCGAAGGCCACCCGCGCCACCCGCTCGATCTCGGCGGTGGTGTAGACCTGGGTGTCCACGGCCCGCTTGCCGCCGCCGGGCAGGTCCTCGATGAACCGCGGGCTGCCGAAATAGATGCCGCCGGTCAGCTCGCGGACGATCATCATGTCCAGGCCCTCGACCACCTCGCGCTTCAGGGTCGAGGCGTTGGCCAGGGGGCCGAAGCAGAGGGCAGGACGCAGATTGGCGAAGACGCCCATGCCGGCCCGCAGGGCCAGGAGCCCCGCCTCGGGCCGCTTGTCGCGCGGGACACCCGCCCACTTCGGCCCGCCGACCGCCCCCATCAGCACGGCGCGCGCGGCCTTGGCCGCGGCCAGGGTCTCGTCGGCCAGCGGCGTGCCCAGCTGGTCGTAGCTGATCCCGCCGAAGGGGCGCTCGTCGAGGGTGAGGTCCGGCGTCAGCGCCGCCGCCACGCGGCGCACCTGGGCCACCACTTCCGGCCCGATCCCGTCGCCGGGCAGGAGCAGCAGGTCGGTCATGGCAGGGTCCTTCGGGAGCTGGAGCGGCGCCGAGGCCTAGAGCGGCGTCTCGGCGGCGACCTCGTAGCGGCTCAGCCGTCGGTCCGAAACCCCGAACTGCGGCCAGGCCGCACGCCAGGCGGCCATGTGCGGCGTCTGGAAGTGGGCGTCGATCGCCGCCTGGTCGCGCCAGGCCTCGAAGATCCGCACCAGACCCGACTCGGCCACGTCGACGGCGTAGGAATAGGTCAGGCACCCATCCTCGGCCCGGCTGGCGTCCAGCATGGCCTGCATGTGCGGGCGGAACCGCTCGAGGTTCTCCGGCGGCACGCGCACGGTGCCAGCGATCAGGATGCTCACGCGCCCTCCAGCCAGGGCTGGCTGAGGGCGCGCTTCATCTCGTAGGTGTCGATGGAGGCGGCCACCTGCAGGGTCTCGCCGATGGCGTCCAGGCCATTGAGCATCTTGGCCTTGCGCTGGGGGTCGATGTCGAAGGTGAACTGCGTGCCGGACGGCGAGGTCACGGTCTGGGCCTCCAGGTCCACGCTGACCACGTGGTTGCCGCCGCGCGCCTCGTCCATCAGCTGCTGCACTTCCTCGGGCTTGAGCACCACCGGCAGCAGGCCGTTCTGGAAGCAGTTGTTGTAGAAGATGTCGGCGAAGCTGGTGGAGATCACCGCCTTGATGCCGAAGTCCATCAGCGCCCAGGGCGCGTGCTCACGCGATGAACCGCAGCCGAAGTTGTCGCCAGCCACCAGCACCCCGGCCTTCTGGTAGGCCGGCTGGTTCAGCACGAACTCGGGCTTCTCGCGGCCCTCCGGGTCGAAGCGGAAGTCGTAGAACAACCCCTTGGCCAGCCCCTCGCGCTCCACGGTCTTGAGGAACTGCTTGGGGATGATCTGGTCGGTGTCGATATTGGCCAGCGGCAGCGGCGCCGCGGGCGCGTCCAGGCGGGTGAACGGTTGCATCAGGTTCGGGTTCCGCTGCGCAGGAGGCCTTCGACGCTCAGATCCTCATCGATCAAGGGCCAATGGATGCCAAGGCCCGCTGCAGACGGCTCCCAGGCTCGCCGCTGTTCCGCAGGCGCCGCCGCGAGCCGCGGGAACCAGGTCAGAGGTGCGGTCACGGTTCGCCCGTCCCTCAGGGTGACCTCCAGCTGGACATCCGTCACCCGGACATCGGCGACCCGAGCGTCGATCTCAACCGCCGAAATAGCCACGCCAAGCCTCCAGGAACGTATCGCGCTGCTCGCGGACCTTATCAGATAGTTCGGCGATCTCCCGATTGGAGAAGCCGATGTTGCGCGCCAGCAGGCCGTCGGCGAGCCAGAACTTCGCCGTCGATCCGGCCTTGTCGACGTGCACATGGGCCGGCTCATTCCCCTCGTTCGAGAAGAAGTAGAACCGGTAGCCGTTCCAGCGCAGCAACGTGGGCAACTATGCGCTCTCCAGCGCGGGCGACGGTTGCAGCATCAGGGTGGGCACGCCGGCCAAGGTCGCTCCAGTGGGGGCTTTGCGGACGGTGAAGACGTGGGTGCCGGGCTTGCGGCCGGGGCGCACGTCCGAGAGGTCGAAGCCGGCGGCGGCGAGGCGTTCGTGGGCGGCGTGCGGATCGTCCACGCGCCAGGCCAGCCCGCCAAAGCGGTCCGGCGCGTCGGTCGGCGGCGCATCCAGGCGCGAGGCGACCTCGGCCACGGCGTCGCCGCAGCGGAACCAGAGCTGGCGGACGCCGAAGCGGGGATTGTCGCGGTCGAGCCGCAGGTCCAGGCCCATGCGGCCGGCCAGGTTCGCCACGGCGCGCTCGGGGTTGGCGGTCTGGATCACGAAGTGGTCGAGGCCGCTGACGATCGGCGGCTGGCCGTCATCGGACTGAGAGAGGGCCGCGTCGCCGCGTCCGGGCGACAGCACGAAGTCCAGCCCTGCGACCGTCACGCGGGTCACCGGCCCGGCCGGCTCGGTCTCCAGGCTGCGGCGGGCGAGCAGGCGCGCCGCGGCGGCCACATCGCCCGCCTGCAGGCCGACGATCCACATGCCCTCGCCGGCGGCGTCGAGGCGGGCGCGGGTGCGCTCGCCGGCATAGCCCTCGCCGGAGGGCGCGACGATCTCCAGCGCCATGTTGGCGAGGTGGAACCAGGCCCGGTCCGCCCCGTCCCGCGGCTCCAGCACCGGCGCGCAGCCCAGCAGCGCCCGGTAGCCCTCGACGGCCGGTGCGAAGTCGCGGACCGCGACGGCCACATAGTGCAGGGCCTGGATCACCGCGCGACCGCCATCACAGATAGTCCCGCACGTCGACGATGTGGCCGGCGATGGCGGCGGCGGCGGCCATGGCCGGGCTCATCAGGTGGGTGCGGCCGCCGCGGCCCTGGCGGCCCTCGAAGTTGCGGTTGGAGGTGGAGGCGCAGCGCTGGCCCGGGGTCAGCTTGTCGGGGTTCATGCCCAGGCACATGGAGCAGCCCGGCTCGCGCCATTCGAAGCCGGCGGCCTTGAACACCTCGTCCAGGCCCTCGTCCTCGGCCTGCGCCCGCACCAGGCCCGAGCCCGGCACGACCATGGCGCGGACGCCCTCGGCGACCCGGTGGCCGCCCTCCAGCGCCTTGGCCGCGATCTGGGCTGCGCTGCGCAGGTCCTCGATGCGGCTGTTGGTGCACGAGCCGATGAACACCACGTCGATCTTCGCGTCCGTGATCGGCTGGCCCGCGCTGAGGCCCATGTAGTCGAGGGCGCGGACCGCCGAGGCGCGCTTGTCGGGCGTCTCGAAGCTCTCGGGCGCCGGCACGAGGCCGGTCACGGCCACCACGTCCTCGGGGCTGGTGCCCCAGGTGACGGTGGGGGCGATCTGTGCGGCGTCCAGCACGATCTCGCGGTCGAAGACGGCGTCCTCGTCGGTGAAGAAGGTCTTCCAGTAGCTGAGCGCCATCTCCCAGGCGCCGCCCTTGGGCGCGGCCGGCCGGCCCATGAGGTAGGCGAAGGTGGTCTCGTCCGGCGCCACGAGGCCGGCGCGGGCGCCCCCCTCGATGGTCAGGTTGCAGAGGGTCATGCGGCCCTCCATCGAGAGCGCCCGCACAGCCGAGCCGGCGAACTCGATTACCGAGCCGGTGCCGCCGGCGGTGCCGATCTCGCCGATCACCGCCAGGGCGAAGTCCTTCGCTCCCACGCCGGGCGCGGGCTCGCCCTCGATGCGGACGCGGAAGTTCTTCGACTTTTTCTGGCGCAGGGTCTGGGTGGCGAGCACGTGCTCGACCTCGGACGTCCCGATCCCCTGGGCCAGGGCCCCGAAGGCGCCGTGGGTGGAGGTGTGGCTGTCGCCGCAGACGATGGTCATGCCCGGCTGGGTGCGGCCCTGCTCGGGCCCCACCACGTGGACGATGCCGTTGCGCACGTCGCCCATGGGGAAGAACTCGATGCCGTAGTCCTTGACGTTGCGCGCCAGGGTCTGGAGCTGCAGCCGCGCTTCCTCGTCGGCCACGGCGTCGACGCCCAGGGCCTGGCCCTCGGTGGGTACATTGTGGTCGGCGACGGCGAGCGTGCGGTCAGGGCGCCGCACGGGACGGCGATTGGCCCGAAGCCCGGCGAAGGCCTGCGGGGTGGTCACCTCATGGATGAGGTGCAGGTCGATATAGAGGATCGCCTCGCCGTCTTGCGTGTCGACGACGTGCGCGTCCCAGATCTTGTCGTAGAGGGTCTTGCCGGGCATGGAGCGCATGTAGGTTGGCCAGGCCGTGCGCGTCTAGTGCCCCGAAGGGCGCAGGCGGTCTCAGGCGGCGCTTAAGCTACTCCTCCAGCGGAATCCCGTAGAGTTCCAGGCGGTGGTCGACCAGCCGGTAGCCCAGCTTGCGGGCGATGGCTTCCTGCAGGGCCTCGATCTCCGGGTCGACGAACTCGATCACCTGGCCGCTCTTCATGTCGATCAGGTGGTCGTGGTGGGCCTCGGTGTGCTCCTCGTAGCGGGAGCGGCCGTCGCGGAAGTCGTGCCGGTCGATGATGCCGGCCTCTTCGAACAGGCGCACCGTGCGGTAGACCGTAGCGATGGAGATGTGCGGGTCCACGGCGTGGGCGCGGCGGTGCAGCTCCTCCACGTCCGGGTGGTCGCTGGCGGCCGAAAGGACCCGGGCGATGACCCGGCGCTGTTCGGTCATCCGCATGTTCTTCTCGAGGCACAGCTGCTCGATGCGGTCGGGCACCATCACCACTCCCATTCCTCCAGGATAGAGCTAGCCGGTGGGCAGCGTAAGGTCGAGACGCATGACGAGGGCGTCGGCGCGGCCACGCGCGCCCCGGTCATAGTAGGCCTTGCGCAGGCCGGCGTGGGTGAAGCCCAGGCGCTCGTAGAGGCCGATGGCGGCGGCGTTGTCCACGTCCACCTCCAGGAACATCTGGTTGGCGTCGACGGCGCGGGCCCGGTGTATGGCGGCGGTCATCAGGGCCGACGCCACGCCCCGCCGGCGCGCCCAGGGCGGCACCGCCAGGGTCAGCACCTCGGCCTCGCCGCCCAGGGCCCGGCACATGATCATGCCCATGGGGTCCTCGCCGAGCGCCACAAAGGCGTAGCCGCCGGGCCCGCCCAGCAGCTCCTCGATGGTGGCCTCGGTCCAGGGATTGTCGAAGGCCTGGGCGTGGGCCGAGGCCATGGCCGGCGCGTCGACCGCGGTGGCGGGCTGGAGCTTCATGCGGATCGAGGTCATGCCGGCAGCTTGGCGTCCGGCGCGCGCAGGTAGAGGGGCCGGATGGGGGTCGCGGGCCGGCGGCCGGCGAGCCGGGCCACCAGGCGCGCGTCGCAGCCGTCGGGCGTCAGCACCGCCGCGCCCGGGGCGAACTCGGCCAGCAGCGGGGCGCCGGAGCCGATCAGGGTGAGCGCCCGGCCCATGGCCAGCTCCGCCAGCCGCGCCGCGGCCACGCCCACCGCCAGGGCGTCGGGCGCCATCAATGGCGCACCGTCCTCGAACACCTGCAGATAGACCTGCTCGCGGCGCGCATCGATCACCGCCGCCGTCATGCCCCCCGCACTGGCGCCCAGCGCCTCCAGGGCGCCGACGCCCACGGCCGGGATGGCGAGGGCGGAGGCCAGGCCCTTGGCGAAGGCGACGCCGACCCGCAGGCCGGTGAACGAGCCCGGGCCCACCGTGGCGCCGATGCGCTGCAGGTCGGGGAAGCCGAGGCCCGCCTCGGCCATCACCGCCTGGGCCATGGGGGCCAGCCGCTCCTGGTGGCCCCGGGCCATGGTCTCGCTGGCATGCGCCAGCACCCGCTCGCCATCGAGGACGGCGACCGAGCAGGCGGTCAGGCAGGTGTCGAGCCCAAGGACGATCATCGGCGGCGGCGTAGCTGCTTCGCGGCCCGGCTCAAAGAGCCCAGCTCAAAGCCGCGCGCTCAAAGCGCCTGTTCGACCCGGGTCACTTCCGGGACGTAGTGCTTCAGCATGTTCTCCACGCCCGCCTTCAGGGTGGCGCTGGACGAGGGACAGCCGGAGCAGGCGCCGCGCATGTTGAGCCAGACCACGCCGGTGTCGGCGTCGAAGCGGTTGAACAGGATATCGCCGCCGTCCTGGGCCACGGCCGGGCGGATGCGGGTGTCCAGGAGGTCCTTGATCTCGGCCACGATCTGGGCGGTCTCGCCCTCGTAGACGCCTTCGTCGTGGCCCCCGGCCTGGTCCCCGGCCTCGGCGAACAGCGGCCGGCCGGCGGTGAAGTGGTCCATGATGGCGGCCAGGATCGGCGCCTTCAGGTGCGGCCACTCCGTTTCCGGCGTCTTGCCGACGGTGATGAAGTCCGGGCCGTAGAACACCCGCGCCACGCCCTCCAGCTGGAACAGCTCGGCGGCCAGGGACGAGGCCTCGGCCTCCTCGGCGCTGCGGAAGTCGCGCGTGCCCTCGCCCAGCACCGCGCGGCCGGGCAGGAACTTCAGGACTTCGGGGTTCGGGGTGGCTTCGGTCTGGATGAACATGGCGCTGCAGATGTGGCGCTGCGGCGCACCGGGCGCAATCCCTCGCGTCGTCAGGCGGGACAGCCGGCCGCAGGCCGAGGCATCGTATGCGCCGCTATTGGAACCGCGGAAAAACGCGGACAGGCGCAGAAAGCCGCGGGTGTCCCCCTTCCGCGTCTTCCGCGTTTTCCGCGGTTTATTCTTGAAGGCGCTGGCGCGCCGGGCGCTACGCCAGGTCGGCGATCTCGGCGTCGGTGAGGTCGCCCGGGACGATGGTGATGGGCACCTTGCGCTCGCCCCAGCGCACGCCCTCCTTGGCGATGGAGGTGACGAGGGGGCCGGGGCCGCGCCCGCCCACCGCCGCGGCGACGACCAGGATCTTGATGTCGGGATCCTCGGTCAGGGCCTGACGCAGGGCGGCGCGGACGCTGTCGGCCTCCTTGATCAGGAACTCCGGCGGATAGCCGGTCTCGGCCTGCACGAACTCGGCGCTCTGCTGCAGCACCGCCTCGGCCTCCTGGCGCTGCTGGCGGGCGATCTCATCGCGCACGCCGGACCAGTGCTCGAACACCGCCGGCTCGATCACCCGCAGCAGGGCCACATAGCCGCTGGTGGATCGGGCCCGGCGGCAGGCGAAGCGCAGCGCCGCCGGAAACTCGGCGCTGTCGTCGGCCACCACGAGGAACTTGCGCCGCGTGCTCATGGGCCGAGCGTGGGGCGCCGCCGGGCGGGGCGCAAGTCAGCCCGCCCAGAAGCCCACGATCGACTTGACCTCCCGCATGGTCGGCTGGGCCAGGGCCCGGGCACGCTCGGCGCCGGCGGTGAGGATCCGGTCGATCTCGGCCGGGTCGGCCAGCAGCCGGCGCATCTCGGCCCCGATCGGGCCCATCACCGAGACCGCCAGGTCCGCCAGCTTCGGCTTGAAGGCCCCGAAGCCGTGGCCGGCGAACTCGGCCAGCACCTGCGCCTCGGTCTGGCCGGCGAGGGCCGCGTAGATGGTGACAAGGTTCTTGGCCTCGGCGCGGCCCTCCAGCCCTTCCATCGTCTCCGGCAGCGGCTCGGCGTCGGTGCGGGCCTTGCGCACCTTCTGGGCGATGGCGTCCGGGTCGTCGGTCAGGTTGATGCGGGCATAGTCCGAAGGGTCGGACTTGCTCATCTTCGCGGTCCCGTCGCGCAGGCTCATGATCCGCGCGCCCGGTCCCTGGGTCAGGGCCTCGGGCAGGGGGAAGAAGCCCGGCCGGTCGAAGTCGTGATTGAACTTCTGGGCGATGTCGCGGGTCAGCTCCAGGTGCTGGCGCTGGTCCTCGCCCACTGGCACGTGGGTGGCCTTGTAGACCAGGATGTCGGCCGCCTGCAGCACCGGGTAGGTGTAGAGCCCCACCGAGGCCCGCTCCTTGTGCTTGCCGGCCTTGTCCTTGAACTGGGTCATGCGGTCCAGCCAGCCGAGGCGGGCGACGCAGTTCAGCACCCAGGCCAGCTCGGCATGCTCCGGCACGGCCGACTGGGCGAAGATGGTGGCGACCTTGGGGTCCAGGCCGGTGGCCAGGTAGGCGGCGGCGATCTCGCGGACCTGGGCCTTCAGCTTCGCCGGGTCCTGCCACTCGGTGATGGCGTGGTAGTCGGCCACGAAGATGAAGGTGGGGATCTCGTGCTGCAGGCGCTGGAACTTCACCAGGGCGCCCAGGTAGTTGCCCAGGTGCAGGTCGCCGGTCGGCTGAACGCCGGAGAGCACGCGTTTTTCGCCCGTGAAGGGCGCGGGAGCTTGTTCGGTCATGATGTGAGGCTTCTGGAGCGAGTGGACGTGCGGGCGCAAGCCCGGATGCGGGTCAGCGGCTTGAGGGCCGCCATCGCCAGGCCAGGATCGTCGCCAAAACCATGGGCCGGCTCTACGGCCTCAGGCCGGCGGAGGCAAGTCCGTCTCCGGCGCCGGGGTCTCGCCCTTGCGCCGCCGCAGCGCCGCCCGGGCCTCGCGCAGGGTCAGGCCGCCGAAGGCGAACAGCAGCACCGGATAGAGCGCCGCGCCGACCACGACCACCAGGGTGATGGCGAACTCCTTGGGCCCCAGCGGCCCCAGATGATGGCCGCCGAACAGGCCCTCGATCAGGCCGCGGAAGTGGGAGGCCAGGGCCAGGACGGCGCCCAGTCCCAGGCTCGCCGCGCCGATGCGGACCAGCCGCGAAGCCGCCCGCGGGCTGGGCCGGTACTCGCCCCGCTTGCCCAGGGTCGCGGCCATCATCACCACGTTCAGCCACCAGGAGGCGCCGGTGGCCGCCGCGATCCCCGGCACGCCGACCAGGTGGAAGAGGCCGATCGCCAGCGGCACGTTCACGGCCACCGCGATCAGGCCGTAGCGCATGGGCGTCTTGGTGTCCTGACGGGCGAAGAACGCGCGGCTGTAGAGCTGGGCCAGGACGAAGGCCGGCACGCCCCAGCCGTAGTTCAGCAGGGCCGCGGAGGTCATCTGGGCGTCGGCGGCGGTGAAGGCGCCGCGGGTGTAGAGCGCGTCGATCAGGAAGAACGGGATCGCCACCAGGGCCGCCGCCGCCGGCAGGGTCAGGGCCATGGAGAAGACGATCGCCTCGTCCATCGCCCCCTGGGCGCCGGCCTTGTCCCCGCCGTGGATCGCCCGCGACAGGCGCGGCAGCAGGGCCACGCCGATGGCCACGCCCACCAGGCCCTGGGGCAGCTGGTACAGGCGGTCGCAATAGGCCAGCCACGAGCGGGCGCCGTTCACCTGGCTCACCAGGATGCCGGAGACGAAGATGGTGATCTGGGTGGCGCTGGCGGCGATGGCGCCGGGGATGGCCAGGGCGATCAGCTTGCGGATCTCGGGCGTCAGCCGCGGCCAGCGCACGTCGACACGGGCCCCCGACTTGTTGACGCCCCACCACAGCAGGGCCGCCTGGGAGATCCCGGCGACGATGATCCCCGCCGAGCCCCAGACCGCCGCCTCGTGCGGCGTGCGGGCCGGCAGCACGGTGATCAGCGTCCAGATGTTGAGCAGGATCGGCGCGGCCGCCGACAGCACGAAGCGGTTGCGCGCCTGCAGCACGCCGGAGAGGTGGGCGTAGATCGCCATGCAGGGCAGGTACGGCATGGTGATCTGGGTCAGCAGGATCGCCAGCTTCCACTTCTCGGGCTCAGCGTGGAAGCCGGGCGCGATCAGGTACATCAGCCACGGCATGGTCAGCTCGGCGACCACCGTCAGGGCCAGGGTGGCGGCGGCCAGGGTTGCCATGGCGTCGGCGGCCAGGACGTCGGCCACCTCCTCGCCGTCGCGCTCCAGGCTGCGCGAATAGGCCGGCACGAAGGCGGCGGCGAAGGCGCCCTCGGCGAAGATGCGGCGGAACAGGTTGGGGAAGGCCCAGGCGGTGTTGAAGGCGTCGGCGGCGAAGGTGGCGCTGGCCCCCATGGTGTAGCTGACCGCCAGGTCCCGCGCGAAGCCGGCCACCCGGCTCACCAGGGTGAAGGCGGAGAACACCAGGGACGAGCGGATCAGCCCGCTCGATCGGGCGCGCGGCGCGGCGGTTTCGGTCACGGAGGCCTAGGTCAGCTGTGTCGGGAAGCCCGTCAACCTACCCGCTCGGCGGGGCGGGCGGGTGTGGAATTTTGATGCAGCGGCCAAGCGCCCTACACTGGCGTTCGACGAACAGCGATGACGCAACGCGGGGGCGCGCAACATGGCCTTGAAGGTGATCGGCTCGGGGCTGGGCCGCACGGGCACGATGTCGTTGAAGCTGGCGCTGGAGCAGCTGGGCCTCGGGCCCTGCCACCACATGGTCGAGGTGTTCATGCACCCTGAGACCGTGCCGCTCTGGGTCGCCGCGGGCCAGGGCCAGGGCGACTGGGACGCGATCTTCGCCGGTTACCCGTCGATGGTGGACCATCCGGGCTGCATCTATTGGCGCGAGCTCATGGACCTCTATCCCGACGCCAAGGTGCTGCACACCGTGCGCGATCCCGATCAGTGGTTCGACTCCACCCAGGCCACGATCTTCGCGCCATACTCTCCGGCCACCGCCCCGCCACCGCCGATGAAGGCCTTCTTCGACACCGTCCACGGCTGGTACCGCGGCGACATCCACGATCGCGACTTCATGGTGAAGGTGTTCCAGCGCCACACCGAGGAGGTGATCGCCACCGTCCCCAAGGACCGGTTGCTGGTCTACGAGGCCGGCCAGGGCTGGGAGCCGCTGTGCGAATTCCTGGGCGTCCCGGTCCCGGCAAGCCCCTATCCCCGCGAGAACTCCCGCCAGCAATTCCAGGATCGGATGGCCCAGGGCCTGACGCCCATCGAGATCGGCAAGCTGGCCAAGGCGTCGATGCACCAGGCCTAGAAATCCGTCGGCCAAATGTCGGCGGGCCGTGAGCGGCTGCGTCCTTGAAGCGGCGGACGGCGATTGGGCCGTCGCGAAGACGGAGCCATGCATGCGTTTCCTGGCCATCTACCATCCCGAATCCGGCGTCGAGGGCGGCGCGCCCGACCCCGAGCACATGGCCGCCATGGGCCAGCTGATCGAAGAGCAGATGAAGTCGGGCATGCTGCTCGACACCCAGCCGCTGGCCCCGCGCGCCCAATGCGCGCGCGTTCGCCTGGCGGATGACGCCTTCACCGTGTCTGAAGAACCCCTTCGCGCCGGCGGCTTCGCCATCCTCAACGCCGACTCGCTGGAGGCGGCCATCGAGGGCTGCAAGACCTTCCTCAAGGCGGCGGGGCCCGGCGTCTCCGAGATCCGCCAGATCGTCGACTTCGCCCTGCCGAAGTAGCCGCCTATCGCGCGACGCTGGCGCGGGCCCGCTGCAGGTTGGCGCGGCGGGCCGAGGCGCCGTCGGGCTCGTCGTTGAGCGCCGCCAGCAGGGCGGCCTTCAGGGCGTTGCCCTTTCGCGCGTCGGTCAGCTTCGTCCCGTCCGCCGTCACCACATAGAAGGCGTCCACCGCCCGCTCGCCATAGCCGTCGATGTGGGCCGAGGTGATCAAGAGGCCCGCGTCGGCCAGGGTGCGCGCCAAGGCGGCCAGCAGGCCGGGCCGGTCGCGGGCGGAGGCCTCGACCACGGTGGCGGTCTCCGAGGCGTCGTTGTCCAGCATCACCGCCGGGGTGATGGAGAAGGCCGCGGCGCGACCGAGGTCGGGCTTGCGCACCTCGCGCCCGTGCGGCTCGCCCCGCGCCGCCCCGGCCACAGTGTCGGCCAGCCGGGCGAGGGCGCCGGCGTCCATGCCGCCGAACGGCTCGCCGGTGATGTCCTGGACATAGAAGACGTCCAGCGCCTGGCCGGCGCGGGAGGTGAAGACCCGCGCCCCCACCACATTGGCGCCGGCCGCGGCGATGGCCTCGGTCAGGTCGACGAACAGGCGCGGGCGGTCGGCGGCGGCCACCACCAGTTCCGAGGCGTTGAGGTCGCGGCGCACCCGCCCCTCCGCCGCGCTGCCCGCCTCGGCCGTCAGGCGGGCCAGCCGGGCGTGGGCCAGCACCTCGCCCTCGTCGAAGGCGGTGAAATAGGCGTCCTCCATGGCGTCGCCCCAGGCTTCGGCGCCGGCGTCGGCCTTGGCCAGGCGCACGCGCGCGTCATAGGCGGCGTTCTCCTGGTAGCGGCGCATGGCGGCGGCGGCGTCCGAGCCGCGCCCGCCGCGGAACACCGCTTCGGTGGCGGAATAGAGCTCGCGCATCAGCTGGCCCTTCCAGCCGTTCCAGACGCCGGGGCCCACGGCGCGGATGTCCGCCACGGTCAGCACCAGCAGCAGGCGCAGGCGCTCCGGCGTCTGCACGATGCGGGCGAAGTCGGCGACGGTGCGCGGGTCGGAGACGTCGCGCTTCTGGGCGTAGTCGCTCATCACCAGGTGGTGCTCCACCAGCCAGGCCACCAGCTCGATCTTGGAGCGCTCCAGACCCAGCCGCTCGCAGGCCTGGCGTGCGGCCCGGGCGCCCGCCACCTCCTGGCCGCCGGCGCCCCCCTTGCCGGTGTCGTGCAGCAACATGGCCAGGAACAGGGCTTCGCGGTCGGCGATCAGCGGCATGACCTGCACCGCCAGCGGGTGGTCGTCCGCCAGCCGCCCGGCGGCGATGTCGGCGATCACGCCCACGGCCCGCAGGGTGTGCTCGTCCACCGTGTAGGAGTGGTACATGTTGAACTGCATCTGGGCGACGATGCGCCCGAACTCGGGCAGGTAGCGGCCCAGCACCCCCGCCTCGTTCATCAGCGCCAGGGTCCGCTGCGGGTCGCGGCCGTGGGCCAGGATGTCCAGGAACACCCGCGCCGCGTGGCGGTCGCGCCGCACGGCCGAGGTGATCCGCCCGATGGCCCGCGAGGCGGCGGTGAAGGCGTCCGGATGCAGGTCCAGGTTCCGCCGGTCCGCCACCTGGAAGATGCGCAGCAGGTTGACCGGATCCTGCTCGAAGATGTCGGGGTCCACGTCCAGGCGCCCGCCCACCTCATGGAAGCCGGGCTCGTCCAGCGGCTTGCGCTTCACCCGCCGGCCGGGGAGGAAGCGGGAGATGCCGCGCGGGGCGGTCTTGACCTGCTCGGCCTCCAGCTTGGCGGCGAACACCCGGGTCAGGGCGCCCACGTCCTTGGCGATCAGGAAGTAGCGCCGCATGAACCGCTCAACCGCGGGCGCATCGCCGCGGTCGCCATAGCCCATGCGCCGGGCGATCTCCGGCTGCAGGTCGAAGGTCAGCCGCTCCTCGGGCCGGCCGGTGGCGAAGTGCAGGTGGCAGCGCACCGCCCACAGGAAGTCGAAGGCCAGGATGAAGGCGCGCACCTCGCGCCCGTCGAACATCTCCAGCTGCAGGATCCGCTCCAGGGTCTCGCCCGGATGCAGGTACTGGGCGATCCAGAACAGGGTGTTGAGGTCGCGCAGGCCGCCCTTGCCCTCCTTGACGTTGGGCTCGACCATGTAGCGGCTGGCGCCGGCCCGGGCGTGGCGGTCGTCGCGCTCCTTCAGCTTGGCGGCCACGAACTCGGCGCCCGTGCCCTTCATCACCTCGCCGCGGAACCGGCGGATCAGGTCGTCGGCCAGCTGCTCGTCGCCGGTCAGGCGCCGCGCCTCCAGGATCGAGGTGCGGATGGTGAAGTCCTCGCGGGAGAGCTTGACGCACTCCTCCACGGTCCGCGAGGCGTGGCCCACTTTGAAGCCCAGGTCCCACAGGGCGTAGAGCATGTATTCGATCACGCTCTCGGTGTGGGCGGTCTGCTTGTAGGGCCGCACGAACAGCAGATCGATGTCGGAGAACGGCGCCAGCGTGCCGCGCCCGTAGCCGCCCACCGCCATCAGCGCCAGCCGCTCGCCCTCGGTCGGGTTGCGGGCGCGGAACACGTGGACGGTGGTGAAGTCCCAGAGCGCGGAGATCACCTCGTCGGAGACGCCGGAGAGCAACCGCGCCGTCTCGATGCCGCCGGCCCCGTTTTCCAGCCGCTCCTTGGCGATCATCCTTCCGCGGAACAGGGCGGCGCGCAGCACCTCCAGCGCCCGGCGCCGCTGCTCGGCCTCGT